>Ga0210394_10000473_pt1 | contig 84919 bp, 67 predicted proteins | sample IncBWC12MmetaG_FD_160121 | JGI IMG/M metagenome (GOLD analysis project Ga0210394, IMG submission 160121) | Forest soil microbial communities from Barre Woods Harvard Forest LTER site, Petersham, Massachusetts, United States - Inc-BW-C-12-M | ecosystem: Environmental > Terrestrial > Soil >...
GATAACGCCCCCAAAAAGACAACAGGGCTAAGTATGAAATTATTGGAGGGATGGGACAACTTCTACGTGATCCTCGGGTCGGCCGCCGCGGGTCTCATCGGCCTTACGTTCGTTGTCATCGCACTTCTGTCGGATGCGCGTCGCGCGAACCCCGCGGGCATGCAGGGTTACATCACACCGACTATCGTGCACTTCGGCACCGTGTTTGCACTTGCTGTGTACATGAGCGTGCCTAAACAGACGGTCCTAAGCCTTAGCGTAGGATTAGCGATCGGCGGTATTGGGACCTTAATCTACACCGCCGTGATCGCTAATAATGTACGTCGCTTCGCCACTGACTATGTGCCGGTCATCGAGGATTGGGTCTGGCACGTCATCTTGCCAACTTTCGACTATGCAGCGCTTCTCGCTATGGCTTTTCTCATCTGGTACAGACTGCAGCTGGCCCTGTATTGTATCGCCGCGGCGCTTACGCTACTGCTGTTCATCGGCATACACAACGCCTTGGATGTGGCCGTTTCGGTGACTGTGCAAAAGCAAAAAGACCGTGACAAAAAAGCCCAGAAATCGTCTGGGACGAGCTGAGTCAACTGACCAGATGTGCATCTTCCGGGGATCGAAATACGTTAAGCGGCTTTCACTGCAGCGTCACGTTGTGCCGCGAGAATCGAAAGTGCGATCCATGATAGACCCACGGGCACTGGCCGCGAGCTCGCGCTGCTCGATCATGGCTTGTGCCTAAAGTTTCCGGCCAACTGCGGCTTGATCCCGCGCCCAGGTCAGAAGCTTACCGGCCTCCATGGGCATCGCAATGAGATAGCCCTGCGCCAACTCGCAGCCGAGTTGGCGCAGGAAATTCCAGTCATCTTGAGTCTCGACTCCTTCGGCGACTGTGGAAATGCCCAGCTTTTTCGCCATATCAAGGGTCGATTCGAGGATGATCCTCGCGGATTGCTGCGTGCGCGCGTTTGCTACGAATGATTGATCAATCTTGATCTCGGTAAAGGCGATACGCACAAGCTGCTGCAACGACGAATATCCGGTGCCGTAGTCATCGATTGATAAACCGAAGTTTTTCATGCGTAGACGCGACAAATTTTCGAGCGAATGGCCGATATGCGTTGTCGTGGCGGACTCAGTGACCTCAAGGATTATATTTTCGGGCTCAAGGCTCTCCCGATCCGCCAGCTCAATCACGCGATCAGCGAGATGCACGTCAGCCAGAGACTTAACCGACAAGTTGACCGACACGTTAACGTCCTGCCCGCTCATTGCGCGCCATTCTCTGCAGAATGCCACAGATTTTCTGAGCATCATCCATGTGAGCTCATCGATTTGGTTATGCTCTTCGAGCAGCCCAATAAACGCGTGAGGGGCGACAATTCCCTTTTGCGGGTGTCGCCAGCGTGCGAGCGCTTCAGCGCCTTTCAGCCGCCTGGTCGCCAGTTCTACTTTGGGCTGAAAGAAAGGCTCGAATTCATCATTTGTCAGTCCTTGCACAATCTCCTCCATGGTGAAGGACGACCTGTCCGTTCCTGGCTGATCTTGTTTGACTTGAGCAGGCACATGAAGCTTGATCAGTGCGTCCAATTTCTCCAGCGTGATCGGTTTTTGGATAACGCCCAGGATCTTAACGCCGTAGGCCCGTGTCATCGTCTCGATTGAATCGAGCAACACGCTTTCCAGCGCACTGGTCAGGATGATCGCCACCGGAAGTTGCGCCTCGCTTAGATGACGCATCAATTCAAGGCCGTCCATGCCAGGCATGTCGAGGTCGCTGATGATGATATCGATCGATGGATACGATGACTTGACGATGTCCAGCGCTGCGCGGCCGTCCGCGGCGGCTGACACGTTCGTGGCACCAAGGCGCGCAAGCATCTTCAACAACACCCCACGTTGAAACTCGTGATCCTCAACCGCGAGAAATTTCAGCTCGCTAAAGCCCATGGGTCATCGTCGCAATAGTGATTTAGCCGCTCCAGCTCGTGTTGAAATGCTCCCATGTTTGCGCGGACTGTCTGCAAGTCGGCGGCGCGGCTGGCACGCTCCAGCCGCTCGCATACGGCGGCGAGCCCAACGGCGCCAATCATCTTGCTCGCACCCTTGATACGGTGGGACGCCGTAGTCACCTCAGACATATTGGATCCGTCCACGGCTCGCCTGAGTACAACCGCGTCATTCTCATTGGATCGACGAAAATCCATCAGGATTTCGCGCTCGGCTTCTATATCGCCGTCCGTAAGACTGGCCAGCACGGATCGATCAAGGGGCGCGGCCAATCGCGAAATGGGCAACCACTGATCCAGTTTTTTTGCCAACTCGTTCAACTTGACGGGCTTGGCCAGATAATCATCCATGCCGGCAGCAAAGCAGATCTCCGCCTCCCCGCCCAGCGCGTTCGCCGTGCAGGCGATGATCGGAATGCGCTTGTCGCCGCTCCTGGCTTCGAGCTCACGGATGCGGCGCGTCAGCTCGTAGCCATCCATCTCCGGCATGTTGCAATCTGTAATTAGAATGCCGAAACGACCCGATTTCCATTTTTCCAACGCCGCGATTCCATTTTCAGCGCTCTCGGCGGCATAACCGAGCATGTTAATCTGGCGCACGATCAAGGACCGGTTGGTTGGGTGGTCGTCGACGAGCAGCGCAAGCGTGCCCTCCCCCTGGGCGTCCGCAATGTCCGGTGCCATGCGCCGCATCCTTGTGGTGTGCAGAAGATCTGGAGCGGTGACCGGAACGTCTGGGACTAAATCCTTCGGATCGGCGATCGGCAGGGTCAGCTCGAGGAACATTGTGGTTCCGAGCCCAACCTGACTAACCATTTCGATCGACCCGCCCATCATCTTGGCAAGCCGTTGGCAAATCGTAAGCCCAAGGCCCGTACCCCCAAACTGGTGCGTGGTCTCGCCGGCCGCTTGAACGAAGGGCTGAAACAGCCGGGCTTGGTCTTTTGGAGATATCCCGATACCGGTGTCAGTTACCGAGAAACGCACGCGCTCCTCGCCGTCGGCTCGGCCCACAAGTTCCGCTTTGATTTGTATATGGCCCTTTGCGGTAAATTTCAGCGCGTTGCTGACGAAATTGTTGAGGATCTGGCGCAGGCGCATCCGATCAAACAGTAGCGCCGGGCTAATTTGCGGATCAATACTGCACCTGAGGTCAAGGCATTTGCTGCTCGCATTTCCAGAAAAGATGTTTCTCACTGCCTCAACTGTGGATGCGATGGAAGCAGCCACCGGGCGCACCTCGAGCTTGCCCGCCTCGATCTTGGAGAAATCTAGAATGTCATCGATGATTCTTTGCAACGATTTACCAGACTCGCGCACGACCTCGAGTGTCGTCCGCTGCTGCGCGTCAAGCGTCGATAGGCTCAGGAGTTCGAGCATGCCGAGCACGCCGTTCATCGGTGTGCGTATCTCATGGCTCATGGTCGCAAGGAAATCGCTCTTGGCTCGATTGCCCGCCTCAGCAGCCTCTTTTGCATCGTGTAACGCGCGTTCGAGTAGTCTTCGCTGGCTAACGTCAGCAAAGTAGCCATTCCACAGCAAGCTTCCGTCGGGCTCTTTGCGCACGGTCGCGGTGGAGCATATCCATCGAACGTCGCCGCCCAGTCGCTTGATTCGAAAATCATGGCGCAGGGGTATAACGCGTCGTGCGGACTTTTCCACTGCGGCGACGAATGCCGGGATGTCCTCCTCAAGAACGCACGCCCAGAACTGGCCTATATCTTGAAGCATCGATTCGCGCTTGATGCCGAACAGTGCTTCCACCGATGAGCTTACAAATTCGAAGCGCACGCGCGTGCTGCCGTCAGCGCTCGTGCGGGCCTGGTACGCCGCTCCGGGAAGGCTATCGGCCATGTCGCTCAGCTTGCGCTCGGCGCGAGCTCGCGCCCGGGACTGCAACACGAATCCCAGATAGGCGGGAACGAGCACGGCGAGACTAATCAGCACCGCGACGAAAAGAACAATCAGAGTGGTCTCGTGACGGTGCTGCTCGTCCGCACGGCGAATGCCAAGCACTCGCAGCTCCTCCTGCTCCATATCCGACGTCAGGTCATAGATCCGTTTGGTCGCTGCGCGCCCAGCTTCGCGAACTAGAACGCTTTCGGCACCTACTGATTTCAGCAGCCGCTCGCTCTCATACATGATTGAGTTGCGTGCCACGATCAGCTTCTCGAGTTGGGATACCCGTTCTTGCTGACCTGTGTTGTCTGCCGTGAGCTTCTTGATTGCACCGGCGGCTTCGCTTTCCTCTGTAAGGGCCTGATTGCGCTCTTCCAAGTATGTGTCTGCGTGGGTTAGCAGATAGCCGCGCTGCGCAGCCTCCGCGCGGCTCAGCTGCTCATCGACCTCGTTTATGGCTTGGTGTGCTTCCAGCGTGTGGCTCACCCACCGCGACGATTCTGTAGCTTCAAAAGTAGCGTTATAAAGTACCCACCCCAAACCGAGGATGACGGCCGCAGCCGCGCCAAAGGCAACGTGCGCAACAGGCTTAAATGAATAGCGCTTGAAGTTCATCGTCGGGACAACGATGCGCTGATGCTCACCCTGGAATAGATCATGTTGGTTTTGGTGCAGGCGGCGATGCAGCGCTGCATACAGTTGCGGCGTTCGAAAATCGCGCTATACGGCACTTCGTTGACCGGCCGATCCCAGAAGTGCGTACCGCTCACCCAGCAAACGATTTGGAGCATCGAGCCAGTCCCTGTTATCTAACAGCTCACTCTGCGCCTAGAACCGAATCGATTCTGTGTGTTGCCCCCCAGATAACCTCTCAACTCCACTGCAATCTAGTTAGAAGGCAGTCCGAGGGTACGGTAACGGCGAAGAGGGTCTAATACTCTGCAGTGAATGACAGTTTGTCCTTAAACGACCGCAACGCCCCCTGCCCGGGACCTCGAACTCGAAGACCACGGACGGCGCGCGCATTCCCTTGTTATGAGCCAGGGACGCCGCTCTTCGACTCGAAGCGCGTGGACGCGTCGATTCAATACCCACGGACGCGACGCTACAAGTTGTCCGGCCCAAGCCTATGTCACGAACCGCCGCCGCCGTCGCACGAACAGATTTCGAGTTCGTTCACCACGCGTTTCGCGCCAGGAATCTTTTTGCTGATGCGCCTCGCGGCTTGCATGTCGCTGTTGTCAAAAACTACACCCTGCAAGTGAACGACACCGTTTATTACCGTGACGGTGACATGCCCATCATAGAAATAGGGGTCCGTGTGCAGGGCCGTCTCGACCCGCTCCTTTACCTCCTCATCAACCGCAGGCTTTTCCCCGGTGACCACGATTGTTGCAGGAACGGCCATCGCCCGCGGACGTACCTCGTCCGCGGTTACCGGGGCTCCCCAATAGCCCAGCACAGCGAGTATCGCCCCCAGTAATTCCCTAATACACAAAGGGCGGTTTGTGGAAAAAAGCACCATCACATTCCCGCCAATCTATCTTAGCTTAAATTGCCAGAAGAACAGTTAATGAGCGTCATTGGCATTGAATGTTTCATTTCGCCTGTTCCTTGTCGGTCGGCTCCAGCAGGTAGCCAAATCCACGAAACGTGCGGATCACGACGCCAGCAGATTTGAGTCGCGCGCGCAAGCGGTGCACGTAAACTGCGACCCCGGTGTCGGTGAGTGACTTGCGGCCGCGCCCAAGGCTTTTCGCAAGTGTCGCCATACTGACCACTGACCCGCTTCTCTTTGCGAGGAGTTGCAGCAAAGCAAGCTCCTGACGACACAGATACACCGGGCGACCATCGATCTCGATCCGAGGATCATCGGGCGTAAACGACACATTCCCGATGCGAATTGGACCTGCCTCAGTGGACGGGCGCGCGGTGCGGATTTCGGGAGTCGCGATGGGACTGTCTCCTACGAGCCTCGCCCGACATCGACTGAACGCACATTGACTTGGGCGAACGCGGCGGGGAGCACGAACAGGGTTAGTAAAGTTGTCGTCAGCATCCCGCCGAATATCACGAGCGCAAGCGGGCGTTGTGCCTGCGACCCGAGGGCGTGAGAAAACGCGGCAGGCGCGAGACCGAGCGACGCCAGCAGCGCAGTCATGACGACGGGCCTGAAACGCTGGGCGGCTCCTTCGATGATGGCGTCGTGGAGTGTTAACGCCCGGTCCGTGGCCAGGCGCCGGATGTTGGTGATCATGATGACGCCATCTTGAATGGCGATGCCGAAAAGCGAGAGAAAGCCGATTCCCGCAGAAATGCTCAAGTCTTCGCTCGCGAGGTAGAGCGCCACGATGCCGCCAATGGCGGCGAAGGGAATGTTCACCATGATGAGGCCCGCGTCCTTCAAACTGCCAAATGCCAAGCAGAGCAGCAGGAAGATCACGAGCAGGGTCAGCGGAATGATGATTAGGAGCTTTTGCTGTGCAATCTTCATCTCGTTGAACTGCCCATCCCAACGCACGGTATAGCCGCGGGGAAGATGGACGTTGTGGGCTACCCGGTCCTTGGCTTGCGCGACTGCCCCGCCGAGATCACGTCCACGTACGCTGAACTTGATCGCGATGTAGCGGCGCGCGGACTCGCGATAGACGAAGAAAGGGCCGTCCGTCAGCTTGACATCGGCGACCGCGCTTACGGGAATCCGGCTGCCATCCGGCGCATCCACGAGCAGTCGTCTGATGAGCTCGCGGTCGTCGCGCGCGCCTTCCGGAATGCGCAGAAAAAGATCATATACTCGCTCGCCCTCCAGGATCTGGCTCTGGGCATTGCCGCCCACGGCGTTGAGTACGACATTTTCGACATCGGCAACATTGAGACCGAAGCGCTGAGCAGCGACGCGGTCGACGGTCACGTTTAGAGTCGGTTGACCGAGCTCGCGGAAAACTCCGATGTCGACGATGCCCTGCACGTTTTGCAACTGAGCCTTGATCTGGCTGGCACCCGCTTCCAGCGTCTGGAGGTCGTCGCCAAAGAGCTTTACCGAGTTTTCGCCTTTGACCCCGGAGAGTGCCTCGTCGACGTTGTCTTGGATGTATTGGGAGAAATTGATCTCGATTCCGGGTATGCCGTCGAAGTACTTCTGGAGGCGATCGATGACCGCCTGGCGATCCACCGCGTGACCGAACTCGCGGGGGCTTTTGAAGTAGACGCCGTATTCCTGATTGAAGACGCCGGTGGAATCGGTGCCGTCGTCAGGTCGGCCGATCTGCACGGCCACGTCGCGAACTTCGGGTTGGGCCAAGATCTGAAGTCGCGCGTGGGAGGCGAGCCAGCTCGAATAACTTAGGTCGACGGTGTTCGGCAATGTCAGGCGAATCCAGAGGTTGTTTTCTTCCAAGGTGGGCAGGAAGCTGGTGCCCAGCCTGAAGAGCAGGAACCCCGCCGCCGCCAGGAAGACGACGGAAACCAGGCCAACGCGAATTGGCATGCGGATCAGGAATGTGACGACGCGGCGGTAACGCGTGATCAGCCACTCGATCACGACGGGCGAATGCGCCTTCGCGCCGCTCCCGAACAATGTCGCCATCGACACGGGAATGAATGTGAGACTCAATACAATGGAGGCGAGCAGTGCCAGCCCCATGGTGTAGGCCATCGGCGCGAAGATCTTGCCTTCGACTCCGCCGAGGAGAAACAGCGGTGAATATGCGACAATGATGATTGCAGTGGAGAAGATCATTCCGCGCGCCACCTGAGCGACGGCAATGCCGAACACGTGGCCGTTCTCCGACGGACGGTCGTGCTCGAGGTGGCGCATGATGTTCTCGGCGACGATCACGGCCGCATCGACGATCAGACCAAAATCGATTGCACCGAGTGAGATGAGATTCGCCGGGACCCCGAGCCAGTGCATCCCCGTGAATGCCACACACAACGCGATGGGGATCACACCGGCGACGATTAGCGCCGCACGGGCATTGCCGAGAAATACGTATAGAACGATGAGCACGAGGCCCATGCCGAATAGAAGCGTATGCGCGACGGTGTGTACCGTCAGGTCAAGCAGCTCCTGGCGGTCGTAGAATGTCGTCAGCGTGACGCCCGGCGGTAAGCGGCCGCTACTGTTGATCTCATGGAGCCGTTCCCGGACGCGCGTCAACACCTGGGTGGCGTTCTCGTTCCGTCGATTGAGGACGATGCCTTCAACCGTCTCCTCAGCCTGATCGAATTGCACCTGGCCGAGCCGCTCCGCGTTGCCGAATTGCACGGTCGCGACATCGCCCACTCGCACAGGCGCATTGAGGCCGACGGTGCTGCCGGTGGCGCCCATCCCGATACTGTTGGAAATGACGACGTGACGGATATCGTCCAGTGTTTTAATCAGCCCGACGCCGCGCACCACGACTTGCTGCTCGCCCCTCCTCATCAAGCCGCCGCCGACGTTCGCGTTGCTGTTGGTGAGCGCCTGAGCTAGCTGGGTGAGCGTGATGTTGTAGTACTGCAGCTTCTTCGGATCGGGCAGGACTTGGTACTGCTTTACCATGCCGCCGAAGCTGTTGACGTCCTCGACCCCCTCAACGCTCTTGAAGTCCTTGAACACTTCCCAGTCCTGCAGGCTCTTCAAATCGATGATGTCGATTGCGGGGTTGGTGCTGTCGAAGCGGTAACGCAGAATTTCGCCGGTCGCGTCGGTATTTGGACTTAAGGAGGGCGTCACGCCAGTCGGCAGGGTGGCCTGGCTCAAGTAGAGCTGCGTGTTCTGGCGGGCCTTGAAGTCATCCGCCCCCTCGTGGAATTGAATGGTCACGACTGAAAGGCCGAACAATGAAACGGAGCGCACGCGCTGCGCGCCCGGCACGCCGGCAACTGCAGTCTCGATGGGAATGGTCAGCTGCCGCTCGATTTCAACCGTACTGCGACCGACCCACTGGGTGATGATCTGAACGTTGAGCGGCGCAATGTTCGGATAAGGCTCGATCGCCAGCTGCCGAAATGAGTAAACACCCACTCCGATAAGCAGCGCGCTCACCATGAACACGAGCCCGCGCTGCGTGAGGATATAGTCGATAAAAGACTTGGGAGAGGCGGGGGAGCTCATGCGCCGTCAGCCCTCGTCGATCATCTCGTTAAGCAGCACCCCACCGTTGATGACGACGGGGACGGCCTCGGAAAGACCGCCAGTAATGGCGTAAGCTCCGGGCTCGATCGCGTAGCCCTTTACCGGTACGCGTCGGTAGTGCCGATCAGGGTCCTCGATGATGACGAAGTCGGAATCGCGAATATGAATGATTGCGCTTTTGGGAACGACAAGCGCCATGCGGCTGCCGACCGTAAGCCTGCCGCGGATGAACATTTCCGGTCGCAACCGTAGTCCTCGATTGGGTACGTCGCAGCGGATCGGTAGCGTATGAGTCGTGGGATCGATGCTGGGCGCGATGAACGTGATTCGCCCCGAGAAGTTCTCCCCAGGCAGAGACGGGGATTGGAACTCGAGCGTCTGACCGAGCCGCAGAAGCGGATAGTCGGCATCATAGGTATTGGCGAAAAGCCAAAGAGTGTCGAGATTGGCAAGTGACATGAGCGCGTCGCCCACATTGAGATAGCCGCCGGGGTCGACGTTTCGCTGCATCACGACGCCAGTAATCGGAGCGCGCACCTGGAGGTACTCGCTTGCGAGATCCGTTTTCGCGAGTTGCTCGATATCCTCGGGGGCTGCTCCCAAGACTTTGAGCTTGTTGGCGGCGGAGGCATATGTGGCCTCCGTGTCCGCGTGCAATTCCGGATCCGCCGCGTCTGTCGCAAGCTTTTCCCGGAAGCGTTTCGCGAGCAGGTACTCGTTTTCGGCCGATATGAAGTCGGGGCTATAGATTTCGGCCAGCGGCTGTCCGACTCTGACGGATTGACCCTCAAAGACGAAGATACGTCCCAGTCGTCCGGCGACACGCGCGGAGGCAATACGGACTTCCCGCTTGTCGAGCGACAGTTTGCCGGTAATGGCGACGGTGTCGGCAGTTTTCTGCAGCACCGGCATGGCGGTTTTGACGAAGTCGGTGCTGAAGCCTTTGTCCGCAGCCAAAGTTGTCGCGCTGGCGCCGAGCGCCGTCGCGGCGGCCGCCCAGGCCAGTAAGCCGATCCCGATCACGGATGCTCTTTTCATGGCGTGAGACCTCAATCGGGATCGCGGCCGATGGCGGCGGCGAGGCTGATGTACGCCTGGACAGCAGCGTTTTCCGCCCGAATCAACGCAAGCTCGGTACTCCGTAGGCTGCTCTGAGCGGTGAGGAGATCGGAAAACGCGGTGCCGCCGTTGCTGCTATATCCCGTGAGGGCGAGGCGATAGGCCATCTGTGCCTGCGGAAGTAATCGCTCGCGTGTGAATTTGATCTGCTGGAGAGAAGTTTCCAGGCCGTGATAGGCGTTGGCGACATTCAGATCAACCTGCTGCAGGTTGGAGGACTGGCCGGCCTTAGTGCTTTTGAGCTGCACACGCGCCTGATCCAGCGTCGCTTTTTCCTTGCGAAATCCCCACGTCGGAAGATTCAGCGTAACGCCAACCTGGTAGAGCCGCGTCGAGCCTAGATGTGTGAGTCCGGGTTGCTCATAGGCGCCCACGTTCACGGCAAAATCGGGGTAGAACCCCTTCTCCGCCAGAGCTACGCTCTTGTCGGCGGCTTCGATCTGCGATTCGCCGCCGGCGATCAGCGGGTTGGTCTTCTGCGCTACCTCGATCAACTCTCCTAGCGACTTCGCGGGCAGACGTGGGCTCGTCTGGGTATCGCGCACCTGTAGAGGGGTCTGCGAAGGGCGGCCGAGAAGACTGTTGAGTTGCTCAAGCTGTTGCTGAATTTGCTTTTCCAGGGCGAAGCGGTCGTTCTCGAGGCTGCTCTGCGAGACCTGAGCATTGAGAAAGTCCACGTAGGCGGCAGCATTGTTGGCGTACCGCACTTGCGTCACCTGTTTGATCTGATCCAGGCGCTGCAGATCCTCGTTCATGAAGGCGAGCTGATGTTTCAGCGCCGCGAGCCCGTAGAAGGCTAACTTCAGCTGGGAGACGAGCTGAATGACGAGGCCGTCGTATTGCCGGCCGAGAACTTCCGCTTGCGCGTTGGCAAGTTCGCCGGCAAGGCGGCGTTTGCCCCACCACAGGAACGGTTGGGTGAGAGTGGGATATTCGTAAAATCCGTCATTCACGTTAAAGTTGAATGGACCACCAGTGCTTGCCTGCTCAAGCAGGCTGATTTGCGCTGCCGGAAACGCATTGGCCTGGGGTACTTGAAGCTGTGCGGCGAGATACACCTGCTTCGCCTGCTCCAATTGAGAGTTGCTCCGCGTGAGCTCATCCACGAGCTCATCGAGAGACCAGACGTGGTTGGCCTCAGGCGTGTCAGCAGCGGCGGACTTACTCAACAGCGCGATAAAAAGCGCGCTAACAACGGTCAAGAGAATGCGGGAAGTCGCTCGCGACGAGAAATTGCTGCAACGGGCTCGCCTGGTGAGTTCGCCCGCCACGTGACGATCTTGATGGCTCCCAACCACTGAGGAGAACTATAGCGAGGCAACCTTTCTGCAACCTGTTGCCAACATTCCGTGGAGCTTTCGGGAAGCTTTCTAAGAGATGAATAGTTTCCAGGTGGAGGGCGAGCTGCTCCCGTGCGCCATCTTCGGGGCAGGACGCGCCCTCACGCTACCTCTGGGGGCTTCCCGCTACCTTATTGGAGCGCTCATGCTCGACCTCGGAATGGTCAAACCAGACATTTGGCACCACCGAGCACACCAGAGCACTACGAAACACGCAAAAGTCCCGCAAACACCGGGCCGGTTCAAACCGTGGCGACGAACCGCTGGCTTCGGTTCCGCGCAGTACCCTCAATACTGCGTCGTGAGCGCAGTAAGCCAAGCGGGCAAATGATCGAGCAGCCATGCCTCGAGCCGGTGGTCGGCGTGGGAGAGAATAAGCGCCCCGAGCAAGAGCAACGCGAGGCCGAGTACCTGCTTCCCACGCTCGCCTGCCGTCTTGAGTGACCCACGGATCCTCAGCAGCACCGCCCGCGAGAGAGAACCGATCAGAAGCATCGGGAGGCTTGCACCTACCCCGAAGACGGCCATCAACAGCGAGATTTGTGCGAGATTCCGGCCTTGGCTTGCGAGCGTCGTAGCGGCGCCGAGCGTCGGCCCGACGCAGGGGCTCCAGACAATGCCGAGCAGGAGTCCGAGTGCGAACTGGCCGCCAAGCCCGTCAAGCGTGAATCGGGCCAGGAGTGCATGTCCGGAATTGCTCAGACCCACAGTGGCCCGCACGAACAACGCCTGCAAACGACTCGCGAGCAGGATCACCCCAAAGACGATCATCAGGAGCGCCGCCGTCTGCCGAAACGTCTCGCCATCGAGACCGAGCGACGCGCCGACGCTTGCTAAGAGCACACCCGCGACGGTAAACGACAAAGCGACGCCGACGGCGAGAGCACACGGCCCCAGTCGGTGTGCGCTGAGGGCCGAACCCATGAGAAGTGGGATCAGCGGCAGGACGCACGGCGATAGCGTCGTCAGCAACCCAGCTACCAGGGCGATCCCGTAGGTCCCGATCCCGAAGTCCATGACGGAACGCCGGCTCTGCGTCAGGTGATCGCCTGTCGCAATAGGGCAGCGAGCCCTTCGCGACTCGTATCTCCCGTTGAGCGAGCCACTTCCTTGCCGTGGCGGAACACGACGAGGGTACTTTGTTTGGCGACGTTCAGGGACTTGCGCAACGCCAGCTCGGTATCGTAGTCGGCGACCAGTATGATGAGGTTCTTAAACTCCGGCGTCGACAGGAGTTGCCTAATGATCGGCGCTTGGGCGCGACAGGTCGGGCACCAGTCGGCATGGAAGTCAACCGCGACTGGCTGCCCGTCTGCAAGAAGTCGGTCGAGCGTGGCGGGATTGAACGGCTGTTCGCCCGCACCGGCAGGTACTGTCACCATGACCAGAGCCGTCGTCACGATTGCGAGGAAGGTTTTCATGTGCATGCTCATCTCCCTGTGGGTTTGTCGACGCAGACTAGCGTCTGCCGGTTACCCGCGACGGGGCGTAGCCGGCAGCACTGTCCAGGCTCGCCACTCGTCTTTCGCACCGACTCAACCGGCCCGAGTGGCTGAGGTCGGTCGCAGCGACGAAATTCAGCGCCGTGCTAAACCCGCCCAGATTCGTCGGGTATGCTGGCGAAGACCTGCAATTACACCGCGCTCCGAGTGCTACATCCTAGAGGAGACCGGCACCGCGAGTCACTTATGACAAGCTGCCTCGCGCAGCGTGGGGGGCGTCTGATGGCGGCCCCCGAGACCGGTGTTCGAAGACTATGGAGCGAACCGAATTTGCCACGTCAGCTCGCCTCCGCCGGACAGCGGTGCGAAAGCTACTTTCTCGCGGCTCGTGTCCAGCCCGAGAAAAGCGTCGTTAAAGAACATTCCGCAGAAATTTCCGATAGCGATCCCCACGAGCGTGTCCGACGGATAGTGCCAGCCGCCTTCGATGCGTGCCCACGCGGTGCCGAAGTTCAGCACCTGCAGTCCAGCATCGAGCGCGCCGCGCGCCTCGTTACTAATCTCGATCTCATCGAGGTTGATGGTTGCGAGCCGCGTGTAGACCGCGGAAGTAGTAGCGTGGCCTGACGGAAAACTGTCGTTTCCCGAATCGTTCGGCCGGATCCTCTGCGTCGCGTTTTTAAGCAGGGTCGTCGTCTCGATCGCAGTGGTCGCTGCAGCCAGGTCCACAGCGTACCCCTTGGCCTTGTCCAACAACCAGGAAGCACCCCATTCCCCGCTCGGTGTGAGCAACACCGTCACGGCGTCGGCAGCAACCGCGGCGCTACGCAGATCGGAGCTCCAGGTGGTGGCATTGGCCTGCGAACCAAACACGGGGGTCTCGCGGCGCGCCCAATTCGATATTTTCCTATCAAAGTGATCCACCTGAGTAACCGCGGCACCCGCCAGTGGCGCCCATACCCATGGATCACGGGCTGCATTGATCGCCGATGCGCGCACCTCCTCCCACCCTGGAACGATCGTGGTGTCTTCGCCCCACCTGCGACCGCTTGGCAACGTTGTGCAGCCTGCTACGCTGAGCACTGTCGCGATGAGCACACATCGGCATGACAGACGCACGTTCACGGTAGTTGGGTCGCCGAGTGTCTGCCTGGATTCAGGCACTGTCGCCCTTTTTGAGATTGGCGATACCCTCGCGACGGCAAGCGACCATACCTGGCAGCACCATGCATTCGCGCTAGTACCACTGGCGGGTCGCTAGCGTGTTTCCGCTGTCAGCGCGCCAAAGCGCCTCTGGCGTCTCGAGTAGTCGTCAAGCGCAAATCGAAAGCGCTGCTCATCGAAGTCCGGCCACAGGCAGTCGGTAAAGTGCAACTCAGCGTGTGCGACTTCCCAGAGCAAGAAATCACTAAGCCGCTGCTCACCGCCAGTGCGAATCAGCAGATCGACCGCGCTCGTGGGGAGCGCGGTATGATCGACTTGATGTAGAAGTCGATGAAACCCCTCAGTCGCCAGCTCCGCGCTGCGATCCGCGTGCCGGGCGGCTTGTACAATACTGTGCTGCGACGAGTAGTCCACAGCCAGGCGCAGATGCATGCGTGTACCTGCCGCGCTCAATCGCTCGCTCTGTTCTATGGCGTGCAGGATGCCTTCGCTCAGCCGATCGCGCCGCCCGATCACGTTGATGCGAATGAACTGCTCGACGCACTGTCGTGTGTCCGTAAACAAATACCTGCTTAATACACTCATAATCGCGTCGACCTCCGCCGGCGGCCGCGCCCAATTTGCCGCCGAAAAGGCATACAGCGTCAGCGTGTCCACGCCCGCGTGCGCCGCCGCCTCCACCGTCATGCGCACCGCCTTGGCGCCTTCGGCGTGTCCCGCGCTACGCGGCAGTCCGCGCTGCGTGGCCCAACGCCCGTTTCCATCCATGATGATTGCGACATGCATTTGACGTACCAGATTACTTTGCACTAAAGGGTAACAAGACCAAAAAAATGCTGAGAGAGATAAACGCGCGCGTCGGATCGGCTTCCCGAACGGCAGCGCTTACTGAAGGAGCCAGTACCGAACCCCCTGTTCCTCTAAAAACGCGTGCGCTCCAGCGCCGTGTAGCAGCGCCAGTGTCGATATCAATCCTGCTTCAGTGCAACTGCTGGCAGCCACAGTGACGGAACGCGGCGACTTAGGAACCGGCCAGCCCGTACGTGGATCTAAGATATGTCCGTAACGTGTGCCATCTTTTAGCAAGAAGCGGCGCGAGTCGCCGCTTGTCGTGAGCGCGCCGTGCTCCAACTCCAGAACCATCGCCGCGTCGCGATCCGTATCGGGCCGCTCGATACCAACCTGCCACGGACCATGCGGCGGTGACCGATTGGCACGCAGGTCGCCGCCGAAGTTGATTAAGAAGGGACCCGAGCGACACGCCGCGAGCATGTCGTAGGCACGGTCGCCTGCGTATTCTTTGCCAAAACCACCAAGATCGAGTTCCATGCCTGCGGGCACCAAGAGGCACGGCGCTTGCCACTTGAGCTTATCAAATCCCACAGACGGCAGGAGGCGTGCAACCGTGGCGGGGTCTGGAACATGGCTCGATCCGTCGAATTTCCAGGCGCGGCGCAGAATCCCGGACGTGATATCGAAAAGCCCTTCAGTCAACTCGAAGCACTGGCTGGCAAAGTTGAGAAGGGATGCTGTCTCCTCGTCGACTTCGACCTCGGCGCCGCGATGGCGATGAATCCATGCGACGACGCTATCGTCCCGATAGCGGCTGTATTTCTGCTCGACACGCCATGCTTCTCGCGCGACCAGCATCCCAAGCTCCCACGCAGCCATATGGTCCATCGTAGGCAACAGCAGTTCGCACGGACTTGCCATCGCTTCAAAGCGAATGGCAAGCATATCCCCATCACGATCCTCAATGCGGAGCTCCCGTATAAGCGGGGTTGCTGGCCGCCCGGCCACCGCATCACACCGCACGTCAATAACTGAAACCCACCTGGAGAAGTATTGCCTCGATGCCGGGGTACAGATCAAGTCCCTGCAGCGCGCCGGGGCCCGAAACTCGGTTATCAAGCGCTTGCCGATAGTACTCCACGCGCATACTGATCTCGGATCCAGGTCAAGACAATGGAACTCATGAATGAGCTTGCGCAAAATAGTAACCCGATATACTTTGCGTTGCAAAGTACGTCTTGATTGTCCGGCGTGGTTAACCTTCACAAAGCGCTTCCCAAGATCGATTGGATCCGCGATTGGATGCTCCGCGGCGTTAGCGCGGGCCTGGCCGCTGTGGAGCAATGCTGTTCGGCGACCTCAAGCAGCTGTGCGCCCTGACAGACGGCAATCTGAACCGGCATCTGCAAGTACTCAAGACAGCACTAAGCTGCGAGAGCACGTGACAATGACGACCGGCATCTGAGCGGCCGTACACTTCACGAACCGCCAGGTGTAAGACGCCGCTGTGCATCATTCGCTACTCGAAAGGCTTTCGGAATCGGTGGCCGAATGAAAGTGCTCCGCCGTGATTGGCTTCTGGAACTGATTCTTTTGGTCGCTGTTGCCGCTGCGATCACGGTCATCTTTGCCGTCACGCCCCTCGATATCGTCGCGGCACGTGTTTTCTTTCGTCCAGCAGGCGCGGATCACTGGCCGCTTGCGAAGCAGTTCCCATGGTATCGGCGATGTACTGGTTCCGGTGCATCTGCGGACCACTCCCGTAGTATTCGGCTTCTCTCGAGGGGCGCAAACGACCAAACCGATTGCCCGTGACGGCATGTACCGCCGCCGCTCCTTCGACGCGGACATCATTGAGCTCTGCGTCCGCTGGTACATCGCCCGTGAATCGGCTGCACAAGCTTGGCGAGCGCCGGTCCTACCCGATCACCCCCTCCCCCCCGGGCGACCGTAAAATGCGAAGTGGCGTGTGACAGCCGAATATGGCTAGTAGTGCTCGAGCCTCGAGACTATCGTAAAGGCCGTGGAAGCAGTTTCTGGTCTGACGCGGGACGTTCTCGATCGGGCGCGTCGCAGCCGCGACGCGCGCTTTGACGGCCGATTCTTCATCGCCGTCCGATCCACACGGATTTACTGCCGGCCGATTTGCCCATCGCGTTTCTCTGATGATTCGAACGTCCGGTACTACGCGACAGCGGAGGAAGCCGCAGAAGCTGGCTATCGACCGTGCCTGCGCTGCCGACCCGAGGCCGCGCCGGGATCTCCTGCGTGGACAGGGACCTCGGCAGTTGTTCAGCGCGCACTTAAGCTCATTCAGGATGGTGCGCTGAATCAAGCCTCAGTGGAGCATCTCGCCAATCGTCTCGGCATTGGGGTTCGTCATTTGAGTCGACTGTTCGCACAGCACGTGGGGGCATCTCCCGCGACGGTCGCACAGACTCGGCGACTGCACTTTGCGAAACGTCTATTGGATGACACCGATCTGCGAATCACAGACATTGCACACGCCTCCGGATTCGGAAGTATTCGGCGGTTTAACGATGCTTTTCTGACGACCTACGGAAGATCGCCCAGTGAACTTCGCAAAGGACGGCGCATCGGCAGTGACGCGCGTGAGAACAACGCCGAAATTACATTACGGCTAGCCTATCGACCCCCCTACGATTGGGACCACATTCACGCCTTTCTCGCAAAGGACGCGATTCGAGGGGTGGAAGCCGTGACTGTCGGGGGCTACGCGCGCGCAACCCAGACGCCGAGCGGCCATGCCATGCTGCAGATCCGACCTGTGGCGCGTGCACACGCCTTGGAGGTTCGGATCCAAGGAGCGATGCCCGCGGAATTGCCGTCGTTGCTCTCATCGATTCGGCGAATGTTCGACCTCGCCGCCGATCCCGACCGTATCGCGGCAGCTCTGCGCAGCGACATGCTACTTCGGTCCCTCATCGCTGGTCGGCCCGGACTACGAATTCCGGGTGCCTGGGATCCGTTCGAGTGTTGTGTGCGTGCAATCGTTAGACAGCAAATCAGTGTTGCCAAGCAGAGCATAGTGCTTAGACGATTGGTCGAGCGATTTGGCCGGCCGATCGAGCCACTATTGACCGACGTCCGCCACCTCTTTCCCACTCCAGCGACGCTCGCTGAGGCAAACCTGGATGAACTCGGGCTTACTGGCATGCATCGTGAGGCATTGCGCCAGTTGGCGCGAGGCGTTTGCGATAAAGTCATCCGATTCGACGCGCCGAGTGAAGAGGTCAGCCGCATGCTCTGTGCGCTGCCCGGAGTTGGTCGGTGGACGGCCGGGTATGTCGAGTTGCGGGGGCTAGGCGAACCCGATGCAATTCCGTTCGGTGACCTGTTGCTGCGTCGTCTGGCATCCAAGGGCGCGAGAGCGCTCACGCCAATGGCGCTCGAAGCCCGAGCCGAATATTGGCGCCCGTTTCGAGGCTACGCAGTCTTCCACCTATGGGCGGCGGAGCAACTTCGGGGCGGCGCGTGACATCATGTGACGTCCCAAAACAGCCAGTTCTTAGGGTTCTTCCTCTGTAAGGTGTTCCCATTCGCGCATCGCGTTGAATGCTTGGTTTCAAGCGTTGTGCAAACAGCGTCGCGAACGGGAGCCTTGAGATAAACAATTCAGGACGGAAGTGGTGCTACGGCGAAGCCCGAAAGTCGAGCCGCAGCTTCCGCTCCGCAAGAGGAGAATCGTATGCGTCCGATTTCGCAATTCATGTTGGCGGTGGCGAGCTGCGTTGCTATCGCACACCCTTACGCTGCAGAGTCCACAGCGCCGCCGCCGTACCGCGTGACCATACTAAGCGACCCGAATACCTCCACGAGCGCCAACGCCGTCGGCAACAGCATTGATGATCTCGGTATTGTTGCAGGCAGTTACACCCTGACCAACGATGCGATCCACGCAAGCCTATGGGTGTTTGGGCAACTGGTGGACCTTAAGACACTTGGAACGGGGACAGATCTCAGCAGCCGGGTACAGTGGCCCGTCAAGAACGTCCTCGGCTTGGTCTCTGGCATCTCGCTCACGGATGCGTTGGATCCCAATAAGGAGGGGTGGAGTTGTGGAGCCTTCCTGCCGAATCCTAATTTCAATGTCTGTTTGGGGTTCGTATGGGATCCGGTAACCCGCAAGATGCAACCACTGCCCACTCTTGGCGGCACCAATGGCTTTGCGACCGGCACGAACAATTATGGTGAAACCGTGGGCTGGGCCGAGAATACAGTGCACGACTCAACCTGTATCTTGCCTCAAGTCCTTCAGTTCAAACCTGTTGTCTGGGGTCCACGTCGAAACGATATCCGCGAACTTCCGCTGATTGGAACGGATGGATCAGGGGCTGCCACGGCTCTTAACGACCGCGGACAAATCGTCGGTATCTCCGGCGATTGCGAGTACGCGGTGGGATTCAATACGGCTAAGCATGCAGTGTTGTGGGTGGATGGTGTCGTGACCGAGATGGTCAACCCCTACGGGGCCGCGGCCCCGTGGTGGAACACTCCGATGATGATTAACGAGCTCGGCGACGTGGTCGGATTTGCTGGAGTTCCGAACGATCCAAACGGCAATCTCACCCCGCCTTTCCGCTGGAGTAGGAAAGATGGGTGGCATTGGATACCTCTCCTGCAAGGGGACATTGCGGGCGTCGCGACCAGCATCAACAATCTCGGAATCATCGTGGGTTACTCCAACGATGCCAACGGTAAACTGCATCCGTGGGTGTGGGCGAATGGCGTGACGAGGAACCTCAACGACCTGATCGAGCCAGATTCTGCTCTGACCGGACCGATTGCTCTGGCCTTTGACATCAATGACGGGGGAGACATTACCGGGACCACGACGACTGGTCAGGCCATTATTGTAAGCCCGATCTGGAGACGCTGAAGGGCCGGCGCGTCGCGCGTGAACGAAGGTCGCGCATTTGAGCGATAATGCTCGGCGCATTCCTGGGCGAATGATGACAGGTGTGCGGGATCGGGGGGAGCGGCAGAAAACCTCGCCGCCTCCTTGATCCCAACATCCAAAAAGCTCTGGTGCCTAGTCGAATGGAAATAAGTATGGCACGAGCAGAATTGGTGTACGCGACCGCGGCTCTCTTGCTGACGTATGCCACCTCATCCTGGTGCGAAAACCGTCGCGAACTGATTAGCGGGAAGCGAACTGGAATAATTAGCATTAAATGACAACTCATCGATAAATGATCAGAACCACAGATTGCGACGCCGGAAACTTGTTGGGCAGACGACGTAAAAGTCAGCGGCACCTTCCACAGAGGATGTACCAGAGTCATGGATCGTATTTTTTCTTCAGCCCTGTAACCAATAAGTGGGGGCCTCTCGGAAAAGATATTATTTGATTTGAGAGCGCGCCCGGAGAGATTCGAACTCCCGACCCCCTGGTTCGTAGCTGGCACCATGAAAACTGAACTTTGATTTCCCGCGTTATGCTGGACGTAACGCGTAACATCGAGTAGATTTAGAGCCCTATGATCCTGAGCTATCGGGACAAGCGGACGCGGGACTTTGCGGCAGGCAAAAGGGTGAAGGCGTTCGCCGGGATCTCCCGCAAGGCCCAGATGAAGCTGGACCAACTTGATGCCACCACTGCCCTGCCCGATCTTGACTTACCGGGCAATCGACTGGAGGCGCTGAAAGGAAATCGGAAGGATCAATACAGCATTCGAGTCAATGATCAATGGCGCGTCTGCTTCGAGTGGCCCAAGGGATCCAAAGGACACATTACCGTTGAGATAGTTGACTATTATTGAGGTTTATCATGGCACGCGCGGCTATTCACCCTGGCGAGCACCTTTCCGAACAGCTCGAAGAACTCAAGATGAGTGCGTCTGCGCTCGCACGCCAGATCAAAGTTCCGACGAATCGGGTGACGCAGATCCTGAAAGGCGAGCGCGCTATCACCGGGGATACCGCCCTACGGCTTGGACACTTCTTTGGTACAAGTGCAGAGTTCTGGTTGAATCTGCAGAAGACGTACGAGCTGAGGATCGCGGAACAGCAAGCCGGCACGGCTATCAAAGCGCTGCCTCGCCTCACCGACCGTCGCGGCAAGCCCGTACTATCACATTCCTCCGCTTCCTGATTCGGGGGCCTGGTTCGTAACCAGGTGCTTGGAGTGCGCCACCACGGGCGCGGCGTTCATCAACGCGAAACGCGCCAGTGCTTTCGCTAGCAAATCTTCGAGCAGACGCGGACGGCTTAAGTGGACACCCCAGGAGTCTGCCTTGCACGTTCTTGATCGAACCGCGCGCGCTGCTGACGTAGGAAGTCTTCTACGCGGTCAACCGCCACGTCGATCATGCTTTGCGGTCCGGTTAAGACATGGTTGCTCCGGGCTGCAATGGTATTAGCGTCGGCATCCGTCATCGATTCCATGGCGTGGCTAAGAGCAAGCAGCGCTGACTGGTGGCTTGAGAGCTGCGTGAGCGCCGGTTGCACGGCCAGATTTAGCACTGGGGCTGGCATCGGCACCTCCGTTGGTGTGTCCATCCGCGCAGTACCTGCCAAGGCCAAACCGATGCTGTTCGTCGTGGTCGCCGCTACGCGCGCGCCAAGTGGCCGAAGGTCCCACTTTTCGACCAAGTACCGAAGCAAGCTCGTGTGATCAAATTGGGTCGACACGAATCTCTTTGCAGCAAACGGCGATACGAGAATCGCTGGCACGCGGACACCCAGCCGGTCAAAGGTGAATTCCTCCTGATGATGATCCGGGGGGACTGTGCCAGGCGGAGACACATGGTCGTAGTAGCCACCGTGCTCGTCGTATACAACGACAAGCAATGTCGACTTCCACAAGGGTTCGTTCGCGCGCAGAGCATTGTACACCTCCGCAATAAGCCTCTCACCCTCGAGCACATTGTGACACGGGTGATCGTCGTTGGCACCTGGAGAATTATAGGTAGGCTCTATAAATACGTAAGAAGGAAAATCTCCCTCAGCGCCTGCCGCATCCTCGTAAAATCTCTGAACGTGGTGGTACCGAATCATGTTTCGCGGCGCCCACTGATCGACAAGCACCCAAGATTGAGCGATATCACCAAAATAAATCCTCCAAGAGACATTCTTCTCATTGAATCGATCGTAGAGTGTCGTCTGGTTGTACCAATGCCAATTTAGGTTCATAACACCCTCCGGCATTGATACCCGCCCGATAGATGTACCGCTATGTACAAATAGCCTATTAGGCCACGTCGGCCCTGGCAACGATGAAAACCAGTGATCGCAGATGGTGAAGTTGGCCGCTAGAGTATGGAGCGCCGGCAGGGCGCCACGTGCATGATATTTCATAACTTCGCCACACTCGACAGACCCGGCATTGGGAAAACAGGTCGCGAAATCCTGTACAAAACCGGAATTGTGATTGGCGATCTGGAAGACGACATGCGCGTAATCATGGTTCGGATCTGCGGGAGCGACATAGTTGGCACCCGGTAGTTGCGCGTATGTCGCCCCGTTTGCCACGTTTGTGCGTGGCGGCTGTCCGATGTCGATTCCCTCGAGACCAGAATAGATCTCCTGAAAGCAACCTAGCATCTGGTCGAAAGAACGGTTCTCCAGCATGAGCACTATTACGTGCTTAATCGGATCATTCGCGGCATTTGTCTGATTCACCTTCGTGCTCCATTCGTTTCCGTTTCCGAGATGTCTCGCGAAACAATTGTACACGCGCAGCAGCCAGTTCATGTTCGTAGCACCCTTACATGCACCGACGATTGCCACACCGGCTCGCATGAGAATGTGCCTCCTAATACGCGCCCGCCATTGCGCATTTCCTGATGTCAGTCTGATCCGTGGATCCTCAATTTTAGCTGTCGTCAAATTGTATTGCGCCGTGAGGAAGTGAGTATCAACGAGTAGCGCATGCCGCTATTGCGAAGTTGCAGGGTCCGTCCTCGGCGGCGCAAGCGCCGCGCGTGTATACGGAGACTATTTTCAAACCTGTTACGGCACAACTCCAATGCTAAGGAATTGTCCTCTCGTGCTGGCTTCCTGCAAGCACGCGTACTAATGCCGCTGGACACTCCTGTGCACGCGAGCATGCACAGCAGCTGCCGCAGCCTCGCCCGTTTCGACGGCCCCCTCCATGAATCCTTGCCACTCGGCGAGGTGTTCGCCCGCAAAGTACACACATCGGTGGCGCGTCTGGAGAATTCGGCGAACGGTAAACCACTGCCCAGGCCGGTACAGGGCGTACGCGCCCCCGGTCCAGACATCTTTCTGCCACGCCTGCGAAGCGATCTGAATCGGCGCGATGAGCTGTTGCCGGTCGGGCTTCACGATGGTGGTCATGTCATCCGTGATCCAGCGCATGACAGATGAGGGATCCGGTTCGCCCGCAACGTCGTCGGCTTTGTCACCGATCGCATAACTGCACAGAATCCCGCATTCGCCTACTTGTGCGAACGTGCTATCGAAGCAGAAGTCCGAGACACGGCCTGTAAAGGTTGAAAAGCCGTACGGGTATCGCGTCTTCCAGAACCTTCTGTTATAGAGGATCGCCGTCTTGACGATCCTCGCATACTGCAACTGATCCGCCGCTTGGCGCTGCGCGGCGGGCAGTGCCGGGCTCCAGTGGATTTTGCCGAGGTTGCGTGCCGGAATCGTACAGATACAATAATCCGCCGCGAAAGGCCCGCGCCCCGTTGCGACGCGCACTTGCACGCCGCGCGTGAATTGGCGGACCCCAGTCACGGGCGACCTGTCCCAGATCGCTTGCCCGCGGCTGCGAATCTCCGCCACCAAGGCTTCGGTCAGGCGGTCATTGCCACCGCAGACTTTGAAGTCCATCTCATCGGTGCTATCGCCCGACAGATACTCCGTCGCAGCCACGTAGGCGGACGTCATGCGAATGGACTCGCCAAAGTCGGTGCTGTCCATAAGGTCGCGTCGAAGCAACTCCTGCTCGGTGAACTTTAAATTAAGCAAGTGCGTCCACCAGTCGATCTGATCAAGCTGCCTCTTTTGCAGCTCCGAATAACGTCGAAATCTTCCGGCAAAAGTATCAAATTCCCGCTTTGCCGCGCGGGTGAAAGGCCATGCGCCGGGCCGATACACTCTCGACCGGTCTGCCGGACCACCTGGCCAGAACGTAAAGCCATAACTGTGTGCTTCGAGATGAAGGCCCAACCTCGCACACAGCCGCCGTATGGCCTTGTGATTCGCGCCTATCCATTCCCCGCCGAGCTCGCAAACGAGGTCCGGTGCCTCGGCAAAGCGATGCGACAGCACTCGTCCCCCGAATCGCGACTGTGCCTCCAGAACCGTCACTTTCCACTTCCGCGACGAGAGGTAGTAAGCCGCAGCCAATCCAGCAAGGCCCGCGCCAATCACGATACAGCTCGGCTCAGCCGCGGCACGTGGCGACGCACGGCGGACCTTAGTGACCCGCGACATGGGCTATCGAATCTCCAAGCTTCACACCGCGACACCGTGACCTGTTTCTGATCGATGCGCGACACGGCGTCCCTGTCACAACGCAGCCACCATCAGCCAAAGGTCTTGCGCAGCGTGGCCACCGAGACGTGCGGCCAACTGAAATTGAGCTTACCTCGATCCGAAGCCGGGGGTGGCGCGGTCGAGGGTATCAGCACGGCCGGAAAGTTTAACAATACGAATTGTGCGTATTGAAGCTGCATGTACGGTCTTTCGTCCTTGGGCGTCACCTTCTCGATCCAAAAGGTCGCGTAGACGAGCGCCGCGTCGGCATTGGTCTCGAGGAACGGCAGGTTCTCGGCGCCTCCCGCAGGATCCGGCACGATCACCGATACCGTCGGACCGCCCAGAGGCGGCGTCTTCGGTGGAGTTGTAAAAAACTGGATCGGGGATGCCGTTGCGATGTTCAGCACGGTGCCTTCAAACTGGCAGCCGTCGTCAACCTGTTGTTCTATGGTTTGTTGGAGCAATACGATAGGGTCGTTCACCAGCTGCTGAGTAATGCTCGCCGGCAACACCGGGGGCGTGTTACCCAAGGGCGTACGAGGATTCGGAGGAACTGTGGCAGGCGCAATGGCAAGGTTGTATTGCGAGAATCCACCGCCTGCGACCGCGAGGGATTCCTGGGTACCGGCCGCACGGATGATGAGGGGCGCCGGCGGAACGGGGATCGCGATCGCACCGCTATTGAATGACGGGAACATCGAAAACGCAGGATTTGCGACGCCGCCGGCGGCACCAATCACCGGAGGACCTTTAAATGTCGTGGCTGCGCCGCCCGCGAGCAAAGCGTTACCGTGAGGAATGGTCCCCATGCGAGCAATGATTTGCCCGGCGGGTGGCGGTGATACCGCCGGCTGCATCGTGGCCGGCTGCGTCACCCAGATGCCCGGCTCAATATGCAATGCGCCACCAGTCGTTGCGTCACTGATCTTCTGCAGGTAGGTCAAACCGAAGAGCTCAATATCGTCTTGAAACACCCCTCGATTGGGAATTGATGATGAGATGGGATCGAACTTTAATGTCTCGTGGGTGAGATTGAGCTCTAAAAAGAGGTTCGCAGGCGGCGGCCCAAAGAAAGGCCGCGCGACCATATTGAATCCTCTACCGTGCCAAGACCCGGCAAGATCTTTGAGCAGCCCCAATTGATTCAGGACTGTGGCATTGTCCGGACTTATTCGAACCGTGGGTATTCGTTCGTTGAACATGGGCACCCCCGGGCCGACGGTCGACAATAGATATCTAGGGTGCGCCGCGATAATCTCTAATTTCCCCTGGCATCCTATCCTTGAACTAATGCTTGGGTACGGGAACGGCAGTCCATGTGACGTTACCCTTGTCATCGTAAATCGCCAAATTGGCTTCGCCCTGTGCAGTCAGTCCAAAGGTTGCACGATGTGTGGGTGTACCGTCGTTAAAGACCAGGACGGTGCGTCTATCTGCACCGGACCCAAGAACGATACCGCCTTTCAGGTCAACGTCAGCAATGGACAAGCGCACCATGTCCTGTGTTAGCGCTAGCTCCGCGCGCTCGTTGCCGTTGATATCGCGAAGCTCGATCCTGCTCGATTTGTTGTCTGGGGTTCCAACGCTAATACGTAGCTTGCCGCTTACTGGATCCAGGATCTGCAATCCGGCGAAACCGCCGCTTGTGCCTCCTGATAAAATGATTCGAGGTTGCCGCGCTTCATCCGTTACGACAATTTGCTGAGTCGTAATCGCAGGTGATTGCTGCGCGGCCTTAGTCAATGTAATCGCCGTGCCGAAACTGGACAGGCAGCTCACGATTGCTATAAGAACGTACGATCTGGCTTTCATAGGCTTTTCTCTCGAACATTAGGCGGGAGTTGCTCTAATTCGCTGCGGCGCACCACGCATCATCGAGATGGGGATGATCTATGTACTTTGTACTCTGCGCCCACTGAGCATTTATCTCAGATAACTGCGATAAATTTTGCGTGTTGCGACGCAACGCAAGATATGCCGTCGGCCCAGTCGCAGGGTTTGCGGATCTACGGCATATGTCTGTAAAGGTCGGCACGGAACAGTCGCGCCGTTACGGAGGAGGCAAGCATGACCCCGCAAGCCCAACCCTGGTCGTCTCATACTTGATTCTTCGGCAAATGCCATCTTAATGCCGATCGTAGTGCGCGCGGGGGCTTACTATCACGGTGCGTTCCACCAACTCTCAATTTCCGCGACCATGGCAGGGAAACTCTCGGGATCGGCATTGTCCCTGCCCAAATACATCGCATCGCTTGCAACTAACCGTCTTCCGGAAACACTAACACCGCTTCCCATGTTCTTGGACTCCTCCTGGATGTGCCGACCACGCGGAGTGTTTTATTAGATCTGACGAGCGATGGATTGGATAAGAGTAATAATAACTATCGGCAAGTCCCCGACTTCAAGGAATCGCCTATCGTTGGATTGATGAGCATCGACAGGTCACGGCGGTATCGGCGCGCTCCGTTGCACTCGAACTCGAGATTGGGGCCCGCACCATGGTCGCCTTCGGTCACATCGACATATAGAAAAGGGATACCGAACGCAAGCTAGAGCTGCTGCTTATAAGCGCAGACATTCCGGACTGTCTGCTGCAGGATGCGTGCGCTATCCGCGTCCCCGGTCTCACCGATCTCACCTGCAATAGGGTCAGGTTCTGAGTTGGACCATCGCGCGATGCGCGCGCATGCTTGGTGAGTAAGTGCATTTTTTTCAGCCGCCGTAAGATCGGGGTTCAAACTGATTATTTTTCGAGAGCAGCTGCTCGGATAGCCCTCGACCGTGACTTTGCTCTGGTCGAGCGTTTTGCCAGACACGAACGCAAATCCCCTGGCCTCAGGCGCGATGGCCGAAGTGGTCGGCTCGCTTGACGCATACCGATCGTGCGCGAGACCCAGCTGATGACCCACCTCATGGGTCACCGTGAAATACGATGGATCTGAGCACGGCGGCAGGCTTGAAATGAGCGAGTAACCGAAACTTGGATTGAAACTGTTCTGCCCTAAGAGCAGGCCCATGGGGCTCCCCCCACAGGCGTAGGTACTGTCCACATGAGCAATCAATATCATGAGATCCGCGCGATGCGCCTTTCGGAACGCGGTCACTGCGGCGTCGGTGACGAGATCGGTAAATTGATTTCCCCATTGTACCTGACCACTGCTCGAATCAGGTTCTTCGGTGCCCGAGTAGGCAAGCGCTCCTGCCGATTCGACGAGTACCGCAACCTTTGCAGCTGAGAAAGCCTCGGTTATCGTCTTTAGATTCTGGGATATCCAAGCCCCGGCAATGGGATCGTTGACGGATGTATAGTTGAGATCAGCCAGCGCACCGCCCGTAAACGCGAAACCGATCCGGATCGTGGGCGCCGGGCTTGTTGGGCACAATGGAGGGGCCACGCCCGCATCGCGAGCCAAGTTCGGTACTGTCGGCGCAGCCGGTGGCTGTAGCAGACCTTGCGGTTGTGTCTTGTCGCTCTGCGGAATTTTCTCAAGGATGGGGTGCCCTTCCGGGTAGGTGGACCAATCGATGGGTGCAAGCACGTGGTAACCCGAACCGACCGGTTGAATGGAGTAGGGCTTGCCCTCAATCTCGATCTGCCCGAACGCCGAGCCATCCGAGTAGGAAAGCCCCAGCGTTCCGACCGGTATCGCCTGCAACGGTGCGACGTCAACTACGGGGTCGTCGGATTCCACAAAGTTTAATTTCCGTAACGAGGCGATCCAATGAGTCCCGCCAGCAGGGTCTGACTCCGAGTCCTCGAGTTTCAATGCCAATGTGCCGGCCTGTCCGACGTCCGCGTTGAATCGAATTCCGCGGCGCGCTGCTTTATCGGATACGGTCGCACCCTGTAGGCTTTTGCGCAGCTTCATCTCCGTCAGACCATCAAAAGTGACCACCTGCACGGGCCCCGTCGCCGCCTTGGCAATCTCGCTGATGCGTCTCTGCACGGCTGGCGGGATTTTGGAGTCGTCCAGCGTCTCGGCGCCCGCCACCGAAGAGAACAGGTCGTGCGGATTGCCCGTGGCTTCACCGAGCGCCCGGACGGCGCCAAGCTTCTTTGCAGGGGGGTGTTGGGAATCTCTTAATGTCCAGATTTCGACGTTAGGGAATCCTTCAACGGGCTTCACTTGCTCCACCTTCAGCGCCTGCATCACCTGTTTCTTGCTTTTCGCATCGGCATCTGACGGGACCGCGAAGTAGTAGTCCGTGGTACGCGCTTCGGCCTCCGCTGCGAGGGGAGCGGTACCAGGAAACGCGCAACACAGGGCTAGGAGCGCAACCGTTCTACAGGTCAATAAGCTCTGATGCACTTCCTGACGCCTCACTCTGTCGCGAAGCATCTTCGCTCCCGGCCCCTCATCGAACCCTTTCAATGCGCCGCGACGTTCTAACAGCCGGAATCTCACGCTTTGGGCTTCACAGCAGGCGTCGTCGGTTTTGAACTCGATGTGGAGTCACCAGCCTTCAAAGCTTTTTGGATGGCTGCGGCTTGCTTCGCCACGGCGTTGGCCACGTCGGAGGCGGATGTGGAAGTCGAAGTACTCACGGTCAGGTCCGCGCCGCAGACATCGCCCGGCGTGATGGAGCCTTTGGAAGGAACTCGGAAGGTCGCCACGCGCCGCGGATCAGCCACCGTGAGATCGAAGTCCATGTGTTCCGAATTGCCCTTGGGGCGCACGGAGAGCGTGACATTTTGACAGACCGGTACCGGAAAGAGCCTCACATCGGATTTCTCCGCATGGGCAAAAAACTGCTCCCGATTGGTCGTCCCGGGGGTCAGCGCCTTAACCTGAACTACATACTGCCAACCGCCTTTCGTTCCGGTGATATCGCACCAATTCGCATCGTCGATCGCCTCTTTGGCGCCGGCGTCTTTGGTGGCGTGAACGCAGCTGCCTTCATCCGAGCGACCGAAATCGACAGGTGTCAGATCGATGACGACGGGAAGTGGTAGTAGGGGTTTATCCAAGGCAGGCTGCGATGACGAGGCATCCAAAGCAAGTACGAGCGGAGCCAGCGCCGTCAGCGCTCCACCGACCGCTTGAATAATCTGGACTCGATTGTCTTCAGCCGCTGCACCTAGTGTCTTTATCGCATACGAATTCGCCACATAGCTCACGCTAATGTTGGGCTTGTAGTAGAAGGTCTCTTTCGGTACTAACGCATAGAGGGTATCGTCTTCAATCTTTTTCGAGGGAACGGCCTTGGCTGGCTTGCTTTTCAATTCCGCGAGGTCCTTTATCGTGATCGGCACCTTGGGCTGAGCCCTCAGCAATGCTGCTGCCTGAGCAGACGGATCCTGTGGTGGGGTCTCATTATCGGCCTTTGCTGGAGTTTCATTAACAGCCTTTGGTGGGGTTTCTTTACCGCCCGCCCCGGCCGCGGGTGCCGGCCCCGCTTGACTGCCATCGACGAGCGTGACTAAGGAACCATACAGATAGAACTTGATCGACCCCTCTTCGTCGGTGCCCTTCGTACCGACAGTCGTATCTGAACTATATGCCGCGTACCTCATTGTCGGCGCGCTGGTGCATCCTGTCATGATCAAACCTATGGCGATCATTGCCAGCCGCTTCGAGTGCATTTTTTAAGATCTCCTGTTTCGTTTTTGATTAATTCCTGTCTCAAGGCTTCGCTTCGATATTTGTGCGCGCGCTTGCGCAAAGACGCTTAGGCGCGCGCCCCCCGTGCGGCTTAAGCCCGCAGCGAGCGATTCTCTCTTCATCCCTACACTGCGGTCACGACCCCCGATATCTCAGCTATACCGTAGGTGGCAACGAGAAGAGATTCGCCCGCGACGGTACAGAACCTTACAAGTACAAGTCGCCGATACGTAGCGCTGCTTCCAGCGCCCACGAATCGTTGCGTGCACCGCACAAAAGATAAATGTGAAGCAGAGTGAGATAGTTTGCATTCCCGGAGCAGAAAGCAGATAGGAATAACAGAAAAACAAATTGGGAAGTCACGTGGCGAATCATCGCAGTGTTGCAAGTACGACGCGGTTCCGCGCGCTTCTTCTAACGATGGGACCATCGGTCCTTAGTGCCTGCGCGTCCATGGATGGATATCAAAAGTCACCGGAACCGTCATCCGTCGCCGAGGAGCGACGCACCCTATATTATGGCGACCACGCTGACGATGCGTACTACAAAGCTTCCCCCAGTCAGCGTCAGGCGATCAGGGACGACCTGGTCTATGGCAAAATGCAGGTACTGGAAGACGACTTTCTCGACTTTGAGCGATCCCTCAATAGTACCGGTAACTACGTATCGCTTGGCAGTGACCTTACCGTACTTGTATTAAACGGCTTGGGTGCGACAGTGGGTGGCGCGACTACCAAGTCTGCACTGTCGGCTGCATCAGCGGGGATAGTTGGGGCAAGAGGCGCTGTAAACAAGGACCTTTACTATCAAAAGACATTGAGCGCGCTCATATCGCAGATACAAGCAAATCGAGAGAAGGCCCGCCTTAGGATCATCCAGAACCTCAGACAATCAGATAGCGCTTACTCGTTGAATTCAGCCGAGATTGATTTAAAACACCTTGAAGAGTCAGGGAGTTTATTGAATGCCGTCAACGATATCGCACAGCAAGCGACGAACCAAAAGAATGGCTCAGCTGCACAGATACAGCAGCTTCAAAGTCTAACCTTTGCTACCACTAACAGCGCAACGAGTTTACAAGCGTGGCTGTACCCAAACGGCAAGGTGAATCAAAGCCACTATGACGCATTGCAAGCATGGCTGAACAAGCAATCTGAGATTTTTCTAAATGGTCAAAATTACCCCCCTGCTGCGTTCGTAACTGGTGACTCCAGCAACGCGGACCTGGAATCGATCCGTCAGCGAGCATTGGACGATCCGGCGCTACAAATCCCGCACTAACAAGGAGGTGGACTCATGGCATGTGGAACTTTTACGGTCACGAAGGTACCGCAGCTGAAGCTTCAGCAGACCATCGACTTGTTCAAGGCAAATAAGCCACCTCCCACCAGCGTCACAAGCACCGCAGACGGGATGGGAACCTACACTGTAATCGCGAAGTTTCCGCCGTGCCCCCCGAACACTTCGCACACTGATGGCAGCATCGAACGCCGTTCGTGACTTAGGCGGGTCTGCAAAGCTGCCCACGCCCAACGTAAAAAGCACACGACCAGAAGGGAGTCGCCATGAAAGTCAAGGTGATCGGTGCGAAATAAAAAAATGCGATCTGCCAGGATTTTAATCTTGCGAACGAGGCACGAGAGGCGTTCCAGGCATGGGAACTTTCGCCGATATATCTAGCGATTTGGCGCGTTGGTATGGGCAGCGCCTGAAGTACCTGTGGACAACGAGTGTCAACGAAGGGCTCGGGTTCTTCGTCGCGTACGCCGCCCTCGTAGTTACGGCGGCCATATTGGCGCGTCAATCGATTCACCTCCGCAATGATGACGAGGGACGACTCGATCAATTTTTGCAGTCGGATCACCAGACCCGCGATGCAGATCGTTTTGTATCGGCGCTTAGCGTGGTGTTGTCCGCTCTCCCGGAAGATCAACGGATTCGTCAGGGCACTTGCCCGCCCGGATCGGACGAATGCCGTCGCGCACGAAATGTGCTTACGGCGTCCGTTCAATTCGCTAAGGTTATCGCAGATCACGAGGACCTTTCAACGGAAGGCCCTGTGGATTCAGCCGACATCGCGACGATTCTCAGTAGCGATAACCTGCCGAGGGATGCGGCGGCGATTGCGGGTCGCGCACTCGATAGCGGCGTCGCTAGTCTGAATGGCATCTCCACGCTGTATAGCTCGGGCCAAATTTCACACTTCTCTGACGCGTCGGCGCGAGCGTGCGACGCTGACCCGGACGTGGATGCGGCTGAAGGTGAGAGATTGCGACGCAACCAATTTGGCCTTGTTGTTGCGGTCTGCCAGCAGGAAGCACGGGATGTGAGTGCACTTCAAATTCCGGAACAGGTCGCAGAATTCGTTTCGTCCGATTCTGCGGAGAGCAATTCGGTTGCCCGACGCATGCGTCACGCAATAGGTGTGTCGTTCGCTCTCGAAGCAGCTCTGAGAGCCGGTATCTTTCAATTGAAGCAAGCGCGCACCGACACGTGCCCTTGCTGCAGCAACCCTGCGATGGACGTCAAGTGTGCTCAGGAGACGCATTCCTTCACGGCGTCGTATTTTATAAGCGTTGATAGTGTATTGCGTTATTGGCGAGAAGACACTATGGAACCCGTTAAGCGTCTGCCAAAAAATATTCTTTGGGCGGCGCGCGAGTATTTTACCACGTACCTGGCGGGAGACACTCAAGTTAACGATGAGTATGTATCGCGACCATACATCGACATTGCTGGAGCGGGAATTGTGCAGACGATCTGTAGAGCTGTAGCGACGCAGATTCCCAAGCACACGTCAGCCATAGGGGCCTCTAACGACGAGTTAACGATCAGGATTGACGGGATTGTCTGCGCCGACCTGGCGTTACGGCTGTCGGCAGTGATATCACTTGTCGAGGCGATTCAGAAGGGACCACTGGTCTACGCCGGTCTGGTGCGAATTCACGCGAATGGTGAGGCCCTCGTTGAGCCCGAGCCCAACAATGGGCCAATGGACGAGCTGAAAAAACTCATTGAGTCTGTGCAATGGGACGACGTATTTACACGTGAATGGGCCAGTGGGCCCGCGAGCAGAGGTACGACGCGACTGCAAGTCGAATCGCAGATCTGGTATGTCGTGCCGATCGCGAGAACAGGCTCGGATGTGCTTGCGATAGTAATCCAGCCGGCGCCTTCTTCCGGTGTAGGACGGTTGGCCCGATGGGCCATCCTTGGATCGATATGTGGCGCCGCTCTGGTGCTCCTGACGTTTACCGCGCACCAGTCTCGCCGCGTCGCCATCGCAGGGCGTGATCTCGCGCGCCTACGCGGATTACCCGCCGCGGTGATCGAGTGCCGATCGGATCCAGCTGCACCGGAAAAATATTCACGCCAATTCATCGTCACAGGCAATGACCGTGCTGAAGAGGTGTTGCAGATCCAACTTCCGAATTTTGGACTGACTGACGGAGCCCAACCCCAGCTGGGAAGCATCTTTTACGAGAACAAACTTATTCCTGCCGATCTGTACGGCGTCGAACCACAAGACAGAATCGCCAGCGAAGGTGAGATCTACACGACTCGTCGACGGGGCGAAATCAGTACCTACTACGCGCGGTTGAAGGAGAGACGCAATATCTGTCAGCTGCCCCTGAATTCTGAACCGCCAACGTTGCAATGGTACAAGTGGGTGAGAGTGGCAGCCGGTCCAGTCATACTGCCGCGTTGGCGCGGGACCAGCCTGGACGCCACTGGACGCCTCGAAAGCACACTCGCGATCATCGTGCCCGTCTTTGATGAAACGCTCGTTGAAAAGCTTGACAAGGTGATCGAGGGCCAAGCCCGGAAGGGCTAAGGATCAGGGGGCTGTATGTATTCACTGTCCAATATTTTGCAAGTTACTATCGGCGTCTCCTCATGCGGAACCGTCGCTTGGCTTGGGTTCAAGCTCCTGCAGATCATGACCCGCTACAATATTTTACTGGCTGGTCAATGCGTGACTGACGCTGCGAATCCCGACCAGGAGGAGCGACCGGATGTGCCATATCCGCGACGATTCCACTATAGGCTGCGAATTCAAAGTCTGGAGCCGACGCGCACAGAAGGCGCCCTGCAAGTGACTGTGAAAGGAATCCCGAGCGGATCTAATGCGATCTTGCCGAGCGACCACGTGTGGGCTGTTGCGGGTTGGAAGCCGATCGAGGTCGTTCAGGAATTCGGGGGCAGCCGAAATGAGCCGAACAAGTCTAACGAACCGATTGAACCCTACGTGTGGCGAGCCATCTTTCAGGAACTGCCGGCATTCGACGCGTGGTCGTTTGATGTCGTTATGCCGTGCGAGCGCTTGGAATTCTCTGTGGCGTTCGTTGGGATCGAAGCGCGAAAGTTCCTCACACCGACATTTGGCCCATATTTCGCGCCCGAGCACCTAACTGTATTCGCATCGGATCGAGAAGAACCCAGAGTCAAGGGCTCGGTGACCATGCCACGCCCAATCGTGCCAGTCATCCTCTCAGTTCTGGCCATCTCGGTATACGTGTTGGTTACAGGTCTCAGCAAGTGGCAGATAGAATGGCGGTTCTTCAAGAGCCCCGACGGATGGATGATGGTATTCGAAGTTGTCTTGATCTGGATCGGATTTGCAGTCATAAAGAGGCCAGTACATCCGGTAATTAGTGGATACCGGTTCATTACGCCACCGTGGCCTAAGAATTAGATACTGACGTGTTAAAGCATGCTGCTACAAAAGGACTCTGCCGGCCTCATTGACGTCTCAAGTCGACGCATCTTCGGCTGGCGCTTGAACTCCCGAGCCCCTGGTTCATAACCAGATACTCGAGGAAATTTCTAAGCAGTAAGTTCAAATCGAGGGGCGTGGCCACTTAAGCTCTGCGCACTATTGGCTCTTCGGTATCTTTATTGTGACGCATCCCGGGACGGTTAGAGACCTCTATTCGACGATGCAGAGGCTCCCGAACATCCGAGCTCGGCACGAGACATTTCCAAGGCCACCAAGAAACGTTGGCAGCATTCCTACTTACAGCGTGCATCAGCGCACAGCGGGGATTGCTGTGCTGCCTGTGTCATGGATTTCCCGCCCAAAGGGCCGGGATATGGCCGAGATACACGCGATATGTTAGGTTTGCGCTGTTGAGACTGGCTCAGTCCGCTATTTAAATTGACTTAAATCTGAGCTGCTAGCACGGAGTGCTTCGTTGCATCTTAACCGCGAATCCCCTGTCGCCCAGTACCTTCTATCAGTGTCACTCGTTGCGTTCTCGAGCCTCGCATTGGCGGGATCGCCGATTGGTTCGAACCCAGTCTGGCTCGGCACCATGGGCAATACTCTTTTCTTCATCGCACAACCTGCGTCGAGCACGACTGCAGGAAGCGCCGCTCTCTTCAAGTCCGACGGCACGACCACGGGAACGACGCAGGTCGCGCCGATCGATGGGTTCGGTGTCCTGACGTATCAGGCCGGAGCTCTGTTCATCTCGTCAGGTACGAAGTCGTATTTTCTCGCGAATACAACCTCTGCTGGACAACAGGTCTGGGTAACCGATGGTTCGAGCGCCGGAACGCATCAAGTGACGGACATCATCTCCACCGACCAAACTTACGGCACCCCAATCCTACTGGGTCTAATCGGAACGAATCTGATTTTCGCACAGGTTGTGTCGGCCAACACAATGCAGTTGTTCCTGACAGACGGTGCCGCAGCCGGCACCAGTCCTGTCTCCAACTTCGCACAGAAACAGTACGGTTTAGTAAGCGACAGCATAGCAATCAACGGCAAGGTCTATGTAGCGCTGGAATCTAATGTAGCGTGTTGCGAGCCTGATCTCTGGGCGACCGACGGCACCAATTCCGGCACGATCCGGATCGACTCGAACGAAGGTTTTCCTACTTTCCACCTCCAGCCGAGCTCGCTTCAGGCGTTTGGGGAGTCCGTTGCGTTGCTAACCGATACGGAAAATCAAGGTGTTCAGCTCTCGATGGTGAACACGACAACCAATGCTCTCACCATCTTAGCGACGGGGCCGGGCGCATCCTATGGCAGCACCATAGCGGCGATGGATGGCTTCATCCTGTATCTGAGCGGCAACGCCGCCGATGGTTGGCAGCTTTGGCGATCGGACGGGACGCTCCCGGGTACATCTATGGTCATGAATATGGGACCGGGAGTCCAAAGTGCCCAACTAGGGCAGGACATCGTTATGACGCGAGTCGGCGATCGGGCCATCTTCCAATCGGAGAATGCGCAAAAAGGGCCGCAGCTTTGGAGTTCCGACGGCACGGCGCAGGGGACGGCGCCACTCGTGGCGACGCCTACGCCAAGCGGTTCAGGGTATGCCCAACCTCTCTTAGGCGTTGTCGGTACTTATGGATATTACGCCGTCTACACTGGAACAGATTTCCGAGTAGTCGTGACCGACGGAACGGTTTCGGGTACTCATGTGCTTACCGACGCCGGTCCCCTTGATGAAAACGGTATCAATGCTACTCAGGTGGCGGGCGACAACACTCTGGCGTTCATCTACACGTATCACTTTGACGCATCGCGCAATACTAAGCATTTGTACGCATATTCGCCTCAGTCCAACGCGCTGACCCACTTGCTAGATAATGCGCTCGTCGGCGTGAATGACCCGATGCCTGCGTATACCGGGAAACTGTACTTCAGCGGCAGCGATCCCGTGCATTCGGATAACCCATGGGTGAGCGATGGAACGGTTGCCGGAACGCATATCTTGGTGAACCTCTCAAATGTTGCACCGATCGCGGGCAACGATTCGGCGAGTTCCCAAAACGACGCGCCAGTTACTATCGACGTGCTTGCGAACGACTCCGAACCAGGTGGAACGATTGACAGCACAAGCGTGCAGATCGTCTCCAAGCCGGCGCACGGTAGCGTGTCAGTTACAGACTCCGGATCGGTAGGCTATACACCGGTCGCGGGGTTCGCGGGCTCGGATTCGTTTACCTACACCGTGAAGGACGTTCAGGGTGCTCTGTCCAATGTCGCGACCGTCACTGTAGCCGTAACCGCCGCTGCATCTTCTTCTGGCGGCCATGGCGGCGGCGGTGGTGCTGCAACACTGCTGGACCTGCTCGCGCTTGGAGGCTTTGCGCTGATGCGCAGGTTTTGTCCCAGCAGTCGCGCTGCTTGAGCAGGCTCACGCAAGTCCCACTTAGCTTCACCCGTGACTATTCCGGGAGATCATGGAACGGGACTAGGGTCCTTGCCAGTAGAACACCTGGTTTGCAACCAGGCGCTCGGCAGTAAGAATGTGGTCGCGGGTGCGCGCGCCCGGCTCGGTGTGACCGGCTCATCATCTAACTAGGGTCGGCTACTAGATTCGATTCTGACCCGATCAGGTGAAAAAGTGCCGCGGCGAATCGGTGGCGGTTTGGTACAAATATACCGCCAGTGGGATTGCCAACTGCGACCGCGGGAGTACGCTTGCCGTTCACTCATGGAGTACCAAGATGACCGCCGAGCCAAGACTTACCCCTGATGCGCCGCCGCAGCTGATCCCAACAGCCGCGCCGCCTGCGCCCGTGCCGCAGCTGATCCCAAATGCAGCATCGCAATGCAGTTCGTAGGGTTCGATCCGGGCGGCGAAAAGAAGTTCGGCTGGACAGTATTGGAGGCCACGCCGAAGTCTCTGCAGTTTGTCGGCGCGGGCACAGGTACGGGAGTCGCGGAAGTGATTACCGCGGCGCTCAGAGTTCTAAGGGGGCCGCCTGCCGGGGTCGGAATTGATGCACCCCTCTTCTGGGCGCAAGAGGGCGATCGAGTTGCTGATCAAGTTGTCCGCGCGCTCGTAATTGCAGCCGGTGGCCCTAGCAGCACTGTTATGGCCGTCAACTCGCTTGCGGGCGCATGCTTGGTCCAAGGAGTACTGGTGGCCATCCAGGCGCACGATCTTTGGCCTGAAACGCAGATCACCGAAGCGCACCCTACGGCGCTGTTGCACGTATGCTCAGCTGCACATGCGTTTGTGGATGACGTGCCCGAGCTTGCGCAGTTGGGCGCCCACGCGCAGCACGCTGCGCTTGCTGCCTACGCGGCACACGCTTGGGTGACCAAGACTGTCGGATGGCATGACCTTGCCGCCCAAGAACCCAGGAAGACTCTCCCCGGTGGGACTGCCGTTGCTTACTGGTTTCCGAAGGGCCAAAGCTGACTGCGTGGTACACGTGCCGTCTCGCTCGTGCGCCGGAAATCCAGCCGCTGCTTAACTGTAGGAACAACGATTGCCGAAAACACGTCAAGCAAAAAAGGGACCGTTGCCCGTGCTTCGGCCGAATATCCCGTTCTCGGCCTGATGCGTTGGATTGCCATCAATAAGCTAATTTAGGCAATGGAATCAATTTGTTACGTAAGAGCTTGCGCAAATATTTTAACTGTATGAATATACAGGGCGGTCTGATACTACATTTAGAGCTTTAGCTCGTTGGGCGTTATCAGGACGCTTTTCCTAGCACATGATTTAGGGCAGGTGCGCGCATGACACATGGCTAAGGATTCAGACATTGAATGGACTCATCACACCTTCAATCCCTGGTGGGGATGCGTGAAGTTGTCACCGGCGTGCGCTCATTGCTACGCCGAATCTTGGGCGCGTAGGTTCGGCGACGAGCTATGGGGGAGCGATGCGCCGCGGCGATTTTTCAGCGAACACCACTGGCGCGAACCGTTGCGCTGGAATTCTGAAGCCGAACGGCGTGGCATACGCACCCGGGTCTTCTGCGCATCGATGGCCGACGTGTTTGAGCCCCGTTCCGATCTAGACCCTTGGCGAACGAAACTCTGGACTCTTATTGAAAAGACGCCCCGCTTAGATTGGCTACTACTAACCAAGCGGCCCGGTCACATCAAACACGTCTATCCCTGGGCGCACTCGCCGCGCGACAACGTATGGCTTGGGACAACAGCCGAGAATCAGCGTTGGGCCGCGCGACGCATCGAGCGCCTTCTAACTGTTGATTCGCGAGTTCGATTTCTTTCTTGTGAACCACTACTCTCCGCCATTGATCTGAAACCGTGGTTAGAGCAAAAGCAGATTAGTTGGATCATTGCCGGGGGAGAGAGCGGTCGCGATGCACGCCCAACGCATCCTAACTGGATTCGGGCGCTGAGAGACCAGTGCAAAACTTATCGTGTTCCTTTTCACTTCAAACAGTGGGGGCACTGGAGTCCAGAGGCACTGGGCCAGCCGGCCATAAGAATCATCGAGCTCCAGGACGAAGCTGGAAGGCTCGAGCGTCTGTCGTGGCGACCGAAACAGCTCAGCGGACGAACGTTAGATGGACAAACTTGGGACGGGTATCCGCACGGCTGAGTTCAGTGGGGACTCGCAATGCCGCCCAAAAAGGTTCTTTCGACGGTGCATCCCGACCCTTGCCCCGCGCTAATCGTTGAGCGCGGGCCAAGCAACAAGGGCGTAGGAAGTTGGGTCGCAACACAGAAGCATCGTCTACTACGCGAGTATCTCTACGCTACCCGGAATGCGTGGAAAAAGTGGCCAAGCCATGTGTACATTGACCCGTTTGCGGGTCCGGGGCGAATTCAAGTTGAAGGCGAGCAGTCAACGCGCGACGGTGGTGCGGTGATTGCTTGGCGGGCCCTGGCTGACACGGCACCTTTTAGCAATATGTTAGTGGGCGATCTTGATTCTGAGCGAGCAGCTGCATGTGGACAGCGGCTCAAAGCGCTCGGAGCACCGACCATATCGTTTGTCGGGCCCGCCGTCGAGACGGTCAAATCAATGACCGCATTAATCCCTCCCCGGTCGCTGTGTATGGCGTTTATCGACCCTTATAACCTGGAGTTACTTTCTTTCTCTATCATCGAAGAACTTGCAAAGTTAAAAATCGATTTGGCGATCAATTTCTCAACGATGGATCTGCAACGCAATGCAGAACTGGAATTCGATCCCGAACGAGCTCGGTTTGACGGGACTGCCCCAGGCTGGCGGCGCGCTCCGAAAGTACTGAGCGCAAGTAAGCAGAACCTCGCATTAGCCTTCTTCCACTACTGGTGCGAGTTAGTCCGCGCGCTTGGATTCGAACACAGCAAAGAGATGCCGCTTGTTTATAATGACCAGGGGAGCGCAATCTACAGAATGGTTTTCTTTGCACGAGACAAATTGCCAAATCGTATCTGGAACGATGTTGCGCGCGGCCCCAATAGATCGTTCCAGTTTGACGACTGAATGGCCTTACTCAAGCTTCGAGCCCCTGGTCTGCAATCATGGATTGGCGCGCTTGGAGAGCTGAAAAGTCCCGACCACCTGGTTTGTGACTGGCACCATGAAAATAGACCATTGATCGTATTAACAAATTCCGCGTGGCGCCCGTTGCACTTGGCACCACCGAGCACAACAGCGCACTACGAAACACGCAAAAGTCCCGCAGGCAGCTGGCTATTTCGGAAACCTTTCTCGCGAGCGATAAGGATCCAAGCGCTGCAAGCCTTCAGCTATCCCCATTCCCGGACTCAGGCATTGGGCGCGCGAGTAACGTCCGAGATGTCAAAGTCCTTGGCAAGTAGGCCAGCTGTTTCGGTTCGGACGTGATCGGCGGTCGAAGGATGAGCCGCCATCGCGCTGAACCGGACGGAAAGCAGGCCTTAGGCGCGCCGGCCAAGCCTAAAGGGCTAGTCAGGCTTCTTTACATGTCCTTGGAACGTGTATTGAAAAAGCCGCTTTCGAATACATTTCAGGTGGCGCAGGCGCACACCGAGGTATTCTTACTTTGCCTGCTTTTGCTTTGGGGGACTCAAATCTATCTGCAGCGCTGATACGATCTTGGCCCGATCTTCGTCGGGAATTTGCGCCAGCAGATAGGTGATCAGATCCTCCTGTCGGCTCTGTCCGAAAACCATGCGGTAGATAGCGAGTGAGCGCCGTAGTTCATATAATCGTTCTACCTCACGACTAAACGGCAACGCAGGAACATGCCGCTCTATTTTTGCATCACCGGGGAATAGCCAATAAGGAACGAGATCATTTTCCTGTATTGACCGACCGGCGCGCCCGAGCGCAAAAGCGGTCTCCCAGACATCAGAATCTCCATCGCGTAAGGCGGCTGGTGCAAACGCTGCGGCAACGTTCTTGCGAACGGCATGGCCCTTATAACGATGTATCCGGCCCTCCCGCTGCTCCAGATCGACGGGGTTTGACGGGAGGTTCCAGTGCGTGATTGCGTGACAATAATAATGGAAATCAAGACCCTCCTGCCCGACCGAAGTCGAAACCAGCACAAACGGCCAGAATGGAGAGTTGAACGCCGCGCGCACACGCTCCTTGCGCGTTGCCGCTGGAGCGCCATCGGAGACAGCCAGCGCTTCATCATCGGGGCGATCATCACCAAAACGCATGGCGAAGCGAATGCGCATCCTGTCCATATTAAGCCTTACTTCCCGGGCGTAACGAGGTGCCGTGATTTCCTCGATACCCAGGGAAGCGGTGCGGATTGTGAGGGCGGCGATAATTTCATTACCGATTTTTTCCGCCATCACATGAACTGGCAAAGCCGCAGCGCCGAGCGACTCACGTAGCAAGTGGGTGTATTCGTCAAGCACAGCCTGGAGCCCACCCGCGTGCGCATATTCCAGCACACGCTGCCAGTACGGTTCGCCGGAAAATTCGGAGCGAACGGCCTCGATAACCTCAGCATGATTGAAAAGCGTAAGAAATGCTCTTCCCGTCCGCGCGGCGGTGTCGCGCACTGCAAGTGAAACTGTGGGGTCGCTCCGGCTAGAACGCGCGTACGCGCGCAACGCGACCGTAGCCGGCGCGGCTGATGCTGCGAGAGCCAGCACATCAAAAAGGTCGTCTGGCGGTAGTCCAAGGCGCGCCTTTACATCGAACAGATCGCTTTGCTGAACGCCGGGGCGTTCTTTGCCGCTGCGGATAAGAGCGAGTGTCTGCTTCGCCAACTCAACATGACTAGACCAGCCGGCGTCTTCGTCGCCGATTTCGACACCGGCCCAAGTTTGCGCCAGCTCCGCCCGGTCCCACCACGCTTGCGCTTCGACCAACAATTCCGCGTAATCAAGCAGCATAGGCGCTAGCCAATACCAGCGATCATCTGTGCTACTGCCAGCCTCGGGAACGATACCGAGCTTCTCAATTAAAGCACGTATACGTGAGGCGAACTGCGTGCGTACCTTTGCGGCAGTTAGACGGGCGCCCCGAGCCAACTCTCGGGGATCGCAATGGCGCGCAAACGTAAGGCATGGATAAACCAGCAACAGAAGTGGGAGACCGATTAGGCGGCCTTCAGATATCCCAAACCGCAGCAATCCTCGCTGTTTTTTCCAATCCTCTTGGGTTACGCGTGAGCGCGGATTGGGTGACCGCATCATCCGGCGTTCAGCTTCGTACGACACCAGCGACGCTACGGCACGCGGTACCATGTGCCAGGCGGAAAATACGAGCCGCTTTGTGACGACGGCTAATTCCGCAGCGGCAAACGGCCCTTCCGGAGTGTAATAGCCAATGGCTGGTGGTATCCAAAGGAGTCGCCACATTCCGCGATCGACGGTCTCGGAAAGTAACTCCCGCAATCGCGGATTAGCCGGCTCTACTGACTGGTAGCCGCGAACGCGTTCAAAATCGAGGAATGTCTCGGGAAACTGCCTTACAAATTTCAGCATCTGTTGCTTGTCAGGTGCTTCTCTGAACGCCTGCTTTAGAGCGTAGTTGTCCATGAAATTGAACAGGTAAGGTGCTGATTTCCAGTACTCGACAACATCCCCTTGCTTTACCGCGTCGGCAACGCACTGTGCGCCCAGAAATGCACGAACATCAGCGGCATGAAGTGAGGCATCGGCCGGGGGTGCATCCAGAAGCATGTCGCCACGATCGGTAGATGACGCAAGCCGCTCCGTGCGGGCCATTACCCGCTGAAGCCGCTGCTGGAGTACCATTTTGGCCTCTTGCAATCGTGTCATACCGTCAAGCGTCATCACAGCCGGTAAAGCCGCACGATACTCCGCCAATATCTCCTTGCAGCCCGCCGCTTCACTGGTTTCCAGGAAGCGCAGCAAAGCGAGGAAATCACCGTAGTGATCGTCATCGGTCTCATGATGGAGACTCAGGCCACGATACGGCGTAGCCGAAAGCAACAGAACGCGGGAACCCTGACCCGTCTGCGAGTCAAATAAGTCGCGCGCAAGCTCTCCCGCCGGCGAATCCTCTTCGAGTAGATGTTTAAAACGCTGAAATTCGTCGAGAATGATTAAATTCGGCTCCAGAGTCCCAAGACAGACGCGAGCAAGCAATCGCCTTAGCTCGCCAATCCACCGCGTCCGCTGCCTGGTATCGTCACGTGTCGTCTTTGCATCAGTTCGGTGGAAAATACCGCGCAACTCTTCGAAGCGCGTTCGCATATCTGGCTTACCTTCGTCTATTTCTTCTTGCACCTGCTTCGCCAGTGCGGTCACAAATCCACCGGCAATCTGTTCATTGAGCTTCGTAAAATCGAAGGACTCTATTCCCCGCTCGAATGATATTGTACTCGCATAATCCCGCATCACGTAAAGCGAAGCACGTGGCCCGTGCGTTCCCCATGCCCGATCCAGCAGCCAATAAAGCAAAATCCGCTCGTCCAAACGCCCACCACCTCCGGTTTGGTCAAACGAAGTGGCGGGCGTCAACGCAACGAAATTGACCCGATGGCGCCGGAGATCATGCATTTGCAGTGGCAGTAAGGTAAGACGCGTTGCCTGTGCAGCTTTCTCGCAGCCCGCAATTGTCAACCGATCTATGTTCTGGCGCGCGATATCGGCGTTAGAGCAAATATAGATCACATCAATGCGCTGTTTATCGTTCCAAAGGTGATCAATTGTGCGCGCAATTACCCCGCGCGCGACGAGAGTCTTGCCCAGTCCTACTTCGTCTGCGACCAGAAATCGTCGTGTAGGATCCTGTCCGTAGAACCGATCAAAAACATAATTCACCGTCGCGCGCTGAAAGTCTTTCAGACCTTCAAGAGCGGATGATGTGTCGGGACGCGTGTTCATTTCGCTATGGCCTTCTGGGCGGCATCCCATATGGGCTCCCAGATTTTCTGAAAGTCGTCGCTTAGCAGTTCCGAGCTTCCCGGCTGTTTTCGAAGCACTTCCAGTAGAGAGGACACGCGTTCAAGCTGCGCTGGACCCCGATGAAGGGCGCGGAGCATCGTTTCCAGTAAATAAGGATTCGGAGGCGAGCGATCCGGGCCGGCTTCGGGGAATTTGAGCAGCTTGCGCAAATCGCCAGAAGAAGCGGCCGTTTCATCACCGGAGGCCAAGAGAAAGAGGATATAGCGAAGCAATTGATCGCGGCTTCCGACCAGGGAGCGGACGATCCGATCTTGTCGATCCTTTGGAGCACCTTCTAGAGGAAGATTCATGACAAAAGCTGATTGACGCTTTGTCTCACCAAACTTTGCAGTGATGGCGAAGGCCATAAGGGGTGTTAGTCCGGCGTATGACAGCCGGCTAAACACTACTGCTTTGTTGAGTGTCTGCGCCCGATCCGCCTGCTGAGTGATTGGCCATGCCCGTATCTCGACTGTGCCTTTTGGCCATCGCGGCGTGCGCGTCCACTCCATGGTCAGGTCGAAGGACTCTGTTTCACTGGAATTCGTAACAATAAGCCGTGGACCTGCGGCGGCGAGCGCTCGCTTCGTGGCATGAATCAAATCGTCAAGTTGTTGCGTAGTCGTGTCGGCCGGCACGGGTGTCGCGTTCCGGTCGTATTCCTTCAACAAATCAGCAAACGTTGTCTCCCCCTTGACTTGACGGAGAAACTGGTCTACGCCGAAGCGGCTTTTTTTTCCGACCAGTTCGACCATGAACTCAACATTGTGCTGCAAAGCATGAACCGTTGCGTTGAACGACCCGCTGAATACGCTGGCATCCCAGCCGCGATCGATGACGAAAAGCTTAGCGTGTAAGCCCTCCAAAACTTCATCCCGTTTAAGTGGCACTACCTCATCATCGGATTCATCGGCAAGTTCCGGCGATAGAAAGCTGACACTTTTGCAACGCTGCAAAGTTTCTGACGGCAGTTCTTGTAGACTCTCAAGGCGAGAGACCAAGTGCGTTTCGTGGGTATGGTCCAGGAAATCATTAATCACGGAAGGCGTCAGGAATGGTGAGACAATTAGGGCTTTGTCTTGCCGTGTGCCAAAGGGCGTAGTGAATTTTCCATCTAGTCCCGCAACCCAGAAGCGACATTGATCTTCCTCGAATCCCTCCGGCCACGTAAATCGTACGCGTCGAAGTTCGTCTGCGATCTTCGCGACCCCCTGACGACGCTCGCGCGGTAGCCGGTGACGGGCGAGCCCAGGGAGCGCCTCTATGAAATCGGCAAGAGGGTGATTCGCCGCGATGGCATTTGTGCGATCTGTAAGTTCTCCGTCGAGAGCGACTACCGTGTCCCAGCAGCGGTCAAAAGTCAGGTTGCGACTCAGGCACAGAACGCGGTAGCGAACTGCGCCATCCTCGGCAAGAAGCCGCAGCGCCCAAACCTTCGGGTGAAATACGCCAGCGGGGTCGGGTGACTCTACGTCGTAAATGCAGGGCTCCAGAAATGTGACCAACGGATCGTATTTCTTTTGAGGCAATCGTATTTGTCCCGCCTGGCAAAACACGGTGAAACGATCACCATAACGCCTCAATGCTTCGAGCAAGGCCAGGGGATCGCCGACCAGCTCGCCGTCGGGTTGTTCCCAGTCGAAGAACGCGAATGAGAGAGGGAGCATTAACGCACTGATTAGATCAAGCGAGAACGTCGTGCCGATTGCCACGTCCAGCTTGCAGCCATCAGGCGGACGGAGCAGCTCAAACAAATGTTGCCTCTCGTCCGGTCTAAGCACCAGGTGCCTCCAGACCGTCCAAAATGTCCTCAAGTAGCTGCTGGCTTATACGCCACCTGAAATCCAACTGAGCAGTGCCTGAATCACCAGTCCAGAGCTCCTGTGCGCGGGGATTATCTATACGGGCCAGACTCTTTTTAAGCCGGCGCTCGCGCTCGCGAATTAACGAGCGCGCGGTCGCACTTTCGCAAAGCCGCGCTCCATTACCCGCCAAGGCGAGGTCCCACCAGGTATTAATAAATTCGTAGGTAGGGTTGGTGATTCGTGGATTGACCGCATGGATGAGTTGCCAGAACCGCTCCCTGTTCCATTCTGCCAGCGCGCGAGAGCGTTCTGAGACCAATTCTGCCCACTTGGTAAAACCTTGACGGAACTTTGTGATGCCCTCATCGCGATGGTCTTGTTCGGCGAGAAGCAGGTTGTAGAGCAGCGGTGCGCCGTGCATGAGGTTAGAGAAATTCTGCGCGTTATCGAGCATCCCGCGTAATTTCGGCAGAAGCTCGGCGGAATATGGATGTTCCCAAACGAATGGCACATCGGCACTGCGTTGCCGACGCGCGACGAGTTCTGCCAACAGCGAGCCAGAGCAGCCGGGACTCAAACGAATGCGCTCGGATAGATATTCGGCTTCGCGGCGCGTCAGGCTCAACGTGCACTCTCCGGGGAAATCCGGCGGCGGCGAAATTAGCCCGCCGTGCCAGTTCGGTGGAATACGATCATCATGCTCCGCGTCACGTTCCGACACACGTCCGCCGTGCCGCGTGAGCTGTGCATAGTATCGATCGAGACTTCGGTGGTACTGCGCCTGCGCCCCTCCAAAGGTACGAATCCCCCAGACACTGAGCCCTTGCCAATAAACGCTACTGGGAAGGCGTTTCAGCGCGGTTTTCGCCACCCTGCCAATATTGCCCTCTTTGTCATCCGACCGCTCGATGGCCTCTACAAGGTCGGTCTCAGCTTGTCGTGCACGCGCGGTTACCTGCGCTGAGCTAATGCGCAATTTTTCTTGACGTTGGTATAGCCAAGGGACAAGAAGAAAGTACCTCGCTCGCGTCATGATCGTACTGGTACCAGGGAAGAGCAGGTCGGCGAATGCGTCGCGCACCGAGCCGATGCCTAGCTCGTCGCGGGTGTCGTGTTCTCTGAACAGATCGACGACATCGAGCATCTTCCGACGCTCGCGCTCCGAATAATCCAGCCAGACAAATGCCGACATCACATACCCCCTGTTGGATGTATTCGACTATCGGTGCACCGAAAGTGTAGCAACGCAGCAAAGCGTAGACGTACGCGAATCTGGCGAGGGCCGATGAGTAGTCACTTGAGTCTGGCTGTCGTCCGTTAGGCCTTGGTATTACTCAGACAAATGCGTGACGCGCTGTCGAATTGAAGCGGCTCCAATAGGGAATCTTTCGCGCGAGGCGGTCGCGGTAGATCGACTACGACGCGTTATACTAGTTGCGGCGCGTGAGTCAATGTTGCGAACACACGCATTTCCCCATGGCCTTATGCTCACCAAATCCGACCTCGCCTCCTTCCGCCAATGCCCTCGCAGACTCTGGCTCGAGCATCATGGGCGAGAATGGATTCCGCAGGGCGATGCCACATCCTGGCGCCGTGCCAACGATGGCAACATCGTCGGAGCGAAGGCGCGCGAGCTTCTCGGCCCCAACGTCATTTGGCCGAAAGACGAAGCTGATCACTGCGCCGCGGTAAACGCGGCCTTCGCGCTGCTTTCGGCGAACCCCGGTCAACCCGCCGTAGAAGTCCCCATGTGCCGCGACGGCCTCTCCGCGCGCGCCGACGCGCTAATCCCCTCCCGCGCCGGCGGATACATCTTGCGCGAGACCAAGGCCTCTACCTTCCCACTGAAGCCCGACAAGCTCACAGCCGGCAAACCCGAAGAACATCATCTCGACGATGTCGCCATTCAAGCGTGGATCTATCAGGCGACCGGGTTACCGCTTGCCGGCGTCGAACTCAATCTCCTCAACAACCAGTGGCGCTACCCCGGCAACTGCGACTACTCAGGGCTATTCCGGCAACTATCCGTCACCGCGGAGATTGCGGGACGCGTCGCAGAAGCGCCCAACTGGCATGTTGCGGCGCAACGCATTCTGGCGGGCGCCCTCCCCGACATTCAGACCGGCAACCAATGCACAAAGCCCTACGCCTGCCCCTTCCACAACCACTGCACAACGCTAGACACGCCGGGACCTGAACACCCCCTCACCCTGCTACCCGGAATCGGCGGCAAGAGCCTCGCCAAGAAACTGAACGAAAAGCACGGCTACACCGCACTACATGAACCGCAGCCTTCCGAGCTCACCGGCGCCGATCCGGCGATCTTTTGCCGAATGCAAATTGCACATCGCACCGGCCAATCGATCCTCGAACCCGGGAGCGCCACACCATTTGACGCCCTACCTTACCCTCGCTACTACTTCGACTTCGAGGGTATCGACTTACCGGTGCCTCGCTGGATCGGCGTACGCCCTTACGAGCAGATCCCGTTTCAGTGGTCCTGCCACATCGAACGCTCTACAGGAATCTTTGAGCACTTCGAATTTCTCGATTTGAGCGGAGACGATCCGTCGATCCCGTGCATTGAACGCATGCTCGAAGCAATCCCTCCCGACGGCGCAGGCCCGATCTTCGTCTACTTTCAGGTCTACGAAGTGTGTCGGCTGCGCGAACTCGCCGACCGACATCCACAATACCGCGCGCAGCTAGATCAGTACCTCGCTCGGCTGGTCGACCTGCATCCGATCGTCCAAGACAACTACTACCACCCCGCAATGCGCGGCTCATTCTCGATCAAGGCGGTCCTGCCGACGATCGCGCCTGACCTCGACTATGAGAACCTCGACGAAGTGACCGACGGCACCGCCGCTCAGGTCGCCTATCTGTACGCAGCGCTCGATTCGCAGACAACCGCCGCACGTAAGGTCGAGCTCCGCGACCGACTTCTTATCTATTGCAAGCAGGACACCTGGGCGATGGTGGAAGTCGTTTACTTCCTGCAGCGCCTCAGTCGCCCCACCGCTTGAGATGAGGTTATCGATTCGAGGCCAAGAGCGCGCAGATTTGCATATCGGAAGCCCTCTCTCGCAGCTTGCGCCGGACTAGCGACGTTTTTGATTCTGGCAAAACCTCAAGCGATAGTGTATTTACCGATACAATCATCTCGATGAACGGGCAACTCTTCACTCACGATTTTCTCGCGGTTGGTATACGCGATACTGCTGTGTGGCAAGGTCTCAGCGATGGGGATCTTGACGCCTTCGTCAGCGCCCTAACGCGAGTGTATAGGCCCTACACGCTAGACAGCAGAATAAATGAAGCTACAACAGAACAGGAAATTATAGAAAAAGTTCTGGGATTGCTCGGATGGGCAGACCTAACTCTACCTCAGGTAACAGCGTCCGGAGGCCGTCGGGAGGATGTGCCGGACTTGCTTCTGTTCCCCGATGCAGTTAGCAAAGCGCGCGGACTCAAAGAAAGGAGAGAAGATAGACGTTATCGACATGGTATCGTGATCGCCGAATCAAAGCGCTGGATGCGCGTACTCGACCGAGGGGATTCCACCGACCGCCTTGATCCCGGTACTCCCTCAAACCAAATTCTCCGGTATCTTTCTTCGGCAGAGGTGGCTTCCGAGCGGAAGATCCGATGGGGTATTTTAACTAATGGCGCCGTGTGGCGCCTTTACTTCCAAGGAGCCCGCTCTCGCTCCGAGGAATTTCTGGAAATTGACGTTGCAACGCTGCTAGGCGTACCGGGGGCGCCCGCGGAACTTCTGCAGAACGCCGATGAGAAGCACGCGTTTAAGGTGTTTCTTTGCATGTTCCGGCGCGCAGCATTCTTACCTGACAATGACGGAATCACTTTTCACGATGTCGCTCTCGCAGAGACGCGGCGATATGAAGAGCATGTCTCTCAAGACCTTGGCGATCGTGTATTTACCCAGGTATTCCCGGACCTCGCGAATGGAATCGTTTCGGGCGATTCCCTTGCAACTATGCCGCTGTCGCGCGCGTACCTGGATGAGATTCGCGACGCCACCCTCTTGCTACTTTATCGACTCCTATTTGTCCTGTACGCCGAAGATCGAAACTTACTGCCCGTGCGGGACCCCCGATATGAGCGCTACAGCTTGCGTCGGTTACGCGAGGAAATACGCGATGAGAGCGACCGCGGCGCTGTGTTCTCCAGTAGCTCATCCCGGCTCTGGGGTAACGTTCGCAACGTCTTCACCGCGATCGCAAAAGGTGACAGCGCTCTGGGCCTACCGGCCTATAATGGCGGACTCTTCGAAGATGACCGTCTCCAGGTCCTCACGCGCACACAGATTCCCGACAGCGTTCTAGCGCGGGCGTTAGACGCACTGTCCCGGCGCTCCGATGACGCTCGCCGACCTTGGATTAACTACCGCGACCTTTCGGTACAACATCTTGGCAGCATATATGAGCGGTTACTGGAGTACCGACTTGAGCCAACCGGTGAGCAACTAGCGGCGAGACCCACCAGTTTCACTCGTCGAAGCACGGGAAGTTTCTATACTCATGACGACCTTGTAAAGCTCATTATTGAGGAAGCGATCGGACCATTAATTGCCGAACGGTTAGCCGCATTTAAAGCTCGGGTCGATACTCTTAACAGAAAGCGCGAACCCAAGTCCCGGGACTTTGACGGCCTAGACGCTCTCGATCCGGCAAAAGCAATGCTTGACTTGCGCATTTGCGATCCAGCGATGGGCAGCGGCCACTTCCTAGTTACGTTGGTAGATGTGCTAGCCGACCGTGCGCTTGAGGCAATAGCCTGGGCAGCGGATACGGTCGTTTCCCGGCCTTGGGGGAAAGCCAAAGACCCGCCCTGGGGTTCGCCCCTTGTCGCGCGCATCAACACAATTCGGGAGCGAATTCTTTCTGCCGGCAAATCTCATGGCTGGGCCATTGCTATAGACCAGCTTGATGACAGGCACATCGTACGCCGGATGATTCTAAAGCGTGTCATTCACGGAGTAGACAAGAATCCCATGGCGGTTGAACTCGCCAAGGTTGCCCTTTGGCTTCATACATTCACGGTTGGCGCTCCCCTTTCGGTACTCGATCATCATTTAAAATGTGGCGACGCTCTCCACGGTGAGCGACTTGAATCCGTTCGCGCGGACTTAATTGGTATGGGCGTGCTCTTTCAGGAAGCTGAGCTTGATCGACTAAAAGACGCATCGGCAACAATGGGAGAGATCGCCGAGCTTACAGATATTGATGTCGCAGAGGCACATCACTCACGCGATTTACTGGAGGCAATCGAGCGTAACTTATATCCCCTCCAGCGATTGCAGGACTTCTGGCGTGCGATGCGATGGGGTTTTGCGGGTTGGCCGGACGTCAGGCGTATAACAAACGACGGGGTCGCCGAGCTTCTCTCCGGTCGGTACAACTTGGTATCTCTCTTTGCCACAGGATCACTCCAAGAGCAATCCGGTAACAGGTCCGTTAACTCCGCCAACGCACTGATCCAGGATGCACTCACCCTGGCGAGACACGAGCATTTTCTACATTGGCCGACCGCCTTTCCGCGTGTGTGGAGCGATCCCGATCCCGCACGTCGTGGTTTTGATGCCGTAATTGGTAATCCCCCTTGGGATCGAATGAAACTACAAGAAATAGAGTGGTTCGCGGAGCGCCAACCTGCAATCGCTCACGCGACCCGCGCAGCGGACAGAAAGAGAATGATTGCCACATTGCAACGCGACGCAGATCCGCTGTGGGCCGAATATGAAATTGCCAAGGCCGCAGCCGAGACAGCGGCTCGCGTGGTAAGAGAATCTGGCGACTACCCGCTACTTTCGGGTGGGGACATAAATCTCTATAGTTTGTTTGTGGAACGCGCGACCACGTTGATTCACCGCCGTGGCATCATTGGGTTGCTTGTGCCCTCGGGAATAGCCGCGGACAAGGGCGCCGCCAAATTTTTTACCGGCATCTCCGGTCGCGGTCGCATCAACGTCCTATTCGATTTCGAGAACAAGAGAGTGTTCTTCCCCGACGTCCATGCGAGCTTCAAGTTTTGTGCTTTCGTGTTCGGGGGTGAAGACCGTTCGTTCCAATTAAGCCGGTGTGCTTTTTATCTCCATACAGTAAGCGAATTGAAGCTGCCTGACCGTATACTGGATCTGAGAGCAGATGACTTCCTAGTTGTTAATCCGAACACCGGTTCTGCGCCGATATTTCGTAACCGGCGCGACGCAGAAATCACGATCGCGATCTACAGGCGACATCCAGTGCTCGTAGATCGCCGTGCGGAACAACAAGTTGGCAACCTGGTCAAGGTGTGGCCAGTCCGATATGTCACCATGTTTCACATGACCAATGATTCTGGCCTGTTTCATCGACAAGCAGAATTGGAACAGAGTGGCTGGTACCGCATTGAAGGCAATCGGTGGAAGAAAGGTGAACAGGAAATGCTTCCCCTATACGAGGGAAAAATGGTGCAGCTTTACGATCACCGGGCTGCCAGTGTGACATTAAACATCGCAAACCTGCACCGACCCGCGCAGCCGGAAGCAACTACGGTTACTCATCACGAGGATCCGCAATATTCAATCACGCCACAATTTTGGGTCTCAAAGGTGAGCATTGAGGAGGACAGCCTGGGAGGGTGGGCCGTCGCATTCAAGGATGTCACTGCATCTACCAACGTTAGAACGATGATTGGCGCCATAGTACCGATGGCGGGATTCGGCAACACGCTACCAGTACTTGTCCCTGACATTAATGACCGATCCGACTACTCGTACTGGGGTCCATTACTTCTCGCCAATATTGCGAGTTTGCCGTTTGACTTTCTCGCGAGGCAGAAAGTTCAGGGGCAGCACTTAAATTGGTACATTGTCGAACAACTTCCGATGATTCGACCGGAGCAATTTGACGCGACGCTGGGGCGCCAACGTATTGGGGATTTTATTCGAAACGAAGTCGTCAAGCTTTCATTCACCGCATGGGATCTACAAGCGTTCGCGACAGATGTCGGCTATCACGGTCCGCCCACTGCTTGGCAGGAGCTTGATCGACGCCACCGAATGGCGAGACTCGACGCTTTGTTCTTCTATCTTTATGGAATTGGGCGCGACGATGCCGGATATATGCTTGAATCCTTCCCAATTGTCCAGGAAAATGATCAGAGAGAATTCGGTCGCTTCTTCACGAAGGACTTGGTGCTAGCCTATCTGAATGCGGTCGCTGCAGGCGATCTCGAAACTAGCGTTGTGGTGTGAGCCAGTTCGAGCGGGCACACCGTTCAGTCCGCCCGTACGGGAACGGTTGAGTTAATGCCAGCCGCTAATCTGCGCCCGTGGTTGCTAGGTCGGTGATACAGGTTACCCTACCTAGCGCCAGCGAAGCTGCCCACACTCGCACTGAAACGCCTTCTCACCCGTCACGTTTGCGTGCCACAAGTGCTTTTTGCAGGAGGCACATTTAAAGGACGCCACTGCCGCCTCGCAGGCATTAATGATCTTAGTGGCCTCCGGTCGCACGACATCGAAGGAATGTGAAGCTTTGTTACCCCACGTCACCAACAGACCGTCGGCCGCTTCGAACTTCTCAATCGCACCCGTATTCGGCTCCCATTTACTGTCTACCTTAACTTGAAAGCTATCCTTCCCATCTGCAATCAGGCGTTCAAGAAAGTCGTGTGCCGTTCGCTTATCGTTACGGTCCCCTCGACGATACGGTAGTCGAAGCTGAAGACGTTCAGCAACGGCCGCAAGTTCTACGTCCATAATCTTTCGCGCATCATTACCGGCTGAGTCAGGTCGATCCTTGAGCTGCGCGCGCGCGTCGCCGAATGTTGTGGTCTTAGTCGACCACCTGATTCCGATTGGCGGACTCTCATACGGCAGTAGAGCGCGGAAGGCCCAGTTATTGTTGTCCAGCTGTAGGCGCATTTCTGCGTACCAGTCACGGTCGTGGGTAAGAACTACAACCTGCCGCGACGCAAAGGCGACGTTTAGTAGCTCAACAATCATGCCTCGATGATCGCGATCCAGGCTGACAACAACATCATCTAGAACTACTGGCCGGTCGGTCGAGGCCTCCCGCTTCGCCATGGCGAGAAAAATGCAAAGCCCAAGGCTGTTCCGGTAGCCTTCCGAAAGCGTCAGTCTCGGTGAGTTCTGTTCTACTCCGTGGAACTGGAGCCCAATGTCGATGGCCTTATCCGCATCGCTCGTTACGTATAAATGCACATTCTTTATGCTTTTATCTGGATGCAGAATACTCCACATGGCCTGTATGTCGGCAGAAATCACGCCAACTATCTCTAGGGCGCTCTCTCTAATATGTTCACGTACCGCTGTCTCAACAGCTCTCACAAATGTCGCTAGCGCATCGGCTCTGGCGAGTTCCTCTGTCTTCGCGATGGACTCAAAGCCAATACGGCCGACATCCACGACTTGTTTATCGGTCGCCAACTGAGCGGCACCCGGCGGCACCTCTACGCATGCGTTGGCGACTGCTGTTATGAGTGGCACGAGATTGCTTTCAAGCGCGGCTAGTGCGACTTCGTTGCAATTGTCTGTCAATTGTTGGGTGTTAAGAGTAGCGAGGTAGGCGAGGGAATCACCAAGCGGGCCATTTGTTGCGACATCGAGCCACGCTTTCGTATCAGCGCTACTCAAGCGCGCCTTGATGGTTCGCACAGTTTGTACCAGTGCGTCTATAACCAAGCGGCGCGACTCATAGGCATTGAGCATTTCCTGCAAACGCAGTTGCTCTGCGGTAATGTGCGCTTTAAAGTCCTCTTCGGAGACAGCCTGTCCGCACGCTGGGCAGGTCAACTGCCGGGAATCAATCAAGCCTTCCGAGAAATGTTTCGCCGTCTTCAGGACATTGAGCCTCTCGAAAATCAATGGCTCCGCGGCCCCCGCAAGCGTACTGTTGGCATTCCGTACCGCCTCGATATTCGCGGCGAGCCCACTGGCCCCCACGTCATTTAGGGCGATGAACCGTCGTTGGTCTGCCGATGAGTCGTTAACGCGGCGAGTTATCTCTTCCCCGAGGTCTTCGCAAATTGCGACGTTGGTCTTTACCCCAGGGGGCGCCAGACCGTATTGGACGTGTAATGCCACAAGCATTGTGCGTATCTGCGAGTCGTCGCTGGCCCCAAACTGCGCCTTCCGTTTCCGGTCAGTTTCTCCTAGTTCGGCGCGAAGGGATTGGCGCTTTGACTGCGCATCGACAGACCTGGCGAGCTGCCGTAGATTCTCCGCGGCAACCTCAAGTGCTCCCAGACCGAGAAGTGGCAATAGGGCTGAGTATTTAGCTCCCTTTGTCTCCCGGATAAAATCAGCCACCTCGTCCTGTCGAAGTATCGTGCGCTTTAGACTCCAGTTGGTAATAGCCGACGTGGCGGAGTCAGTCCTCTGGCAAAGGCCACTCTTATCGATAGTCAGCATCGTCTCCGACTCGTCAGCAAAATTGATACGAACTTCCGACTTGATATCTGCCGGAATGTGGGTGTTTATTAATGCCCTTTCTTGTCGCTTGCCGCTGTATTCATGCGCGAGATGGCCGATTCTTCCGGTCATTGCGTATTCAACGGCGTCGACGAACGAGGACTTGCCAGACCCATTCGAGCCGTAAATGACCGCCGACTTGCCATCCAATTCCAACCTGACGCAGTCGGCAGCTCCGCGAAACCACGCCATCGAAATGGATTGCAGTCTCATTCGACTGACTCGCCACCTGTGCTCTTTGGTGGCGCCGTTGAATCCATACCACCGACTAGTTGCTTGGCGAGACTGGTAAGCTCACCGGGCGTCAGGGCGCGCTCAGATAACAATCCTCGCAGTAACTCTGTGAGAATCCCTGATGCGGTAGTCGTCACGAGGGGATTGTCCTTCCTGGCTGCAGTCACACAACCGAAAGCCCAGTCATTTTCGTTATCAACGCCCGCTGAGGCACCGGTAGTCTGAACGTCCGCGCTTACAACATCCTTGTTTTGTTCAACCTCAGGCATGACCTACACCACTTCTTGCCCTTCCGCAATCCCAAATACCACGAACGTCCTAACCGACTTCCACAGCGTTGCGCGAGTCTTCAGTAATCCGAAAGGGCGACCTCGAGATGCAATCCACTGCATGGATTCTCGTCGCGGCTCTGTTATTCAGCTGCTAATTTTCACAGTGACATGTCTCTTTGCGGTTCCATCTCCAGCATAGGCAATTCCTCGTCCGCTATACCTTGAATCTCACCGCCAATCCCGAGCAATTGTGTCATTCCGGCCTGCAGCTGCTTCTCCCGCCGGGCCCAGCGCTGCGTCGTGACATTCTTCTCGGATTCCAACTCCTCGCGCATCCGCTTAAATGTGTCGTAAACTGCTTTCAGCTTCTGCGCGAACTGCGGCGAGGTCAGGTAGTCATACAAGGCCTCCATCTTCTCACCCTTGCCGGCGGAGACGGCGCGTTGCCGGTGCAAATCGATAAGGCCAGCGCGCAGCGCCTCGGCGATTCCAATGACGCAAGCCGGCTGAGTTACCCAGACCTCTTCATGTAGCGCGAAGTAAGCCGCGTCGTCCCATTCTCTCGGCACGGCGCCCGGCATCGTGACCAGGATTCCCACCGCAGCGCCACATTCCCTCATGTCCTCCTTGAGCTTGGGAATCCACTGCAGGCTCCAATCCTTAGCTCGCTTGCTCTCCCAGAGAATCGTACCGGCCGTTTGGCCCATTCGAGTCGTGACGTGCTGCAGGACATCCCCGCCCCGCTGCCCTTTCTTAACCTCCTCGATCGTATCGAGTGGAAAGGCACGACGGAGGTTCTCTTCGATCGCGAGCTCCAGCACCTCGCCCTGCAGCTGCTGTGAGCCCTGCTCAATCTTACGCTGGGCGTCCGCGAGCTTGGCATTTACATCGTCTAGCTTCTTATGTAGTTCCGCCTTCTCGAATGCCGCTCTTTCCTGCTCCTGTCTACGGGCCTTCTCCGCAATCTCTGCGCGTTCCGCGTCAAGCTTGCGAGCGCTCTCCACTTCGAGCGACGCCGCCTTTTCCGCGAGCACGCCTTTCTCCCTGCGAAGCTCAACTTCCTTGGACCTTAGCGTCGAGACCTCCGCGAGCGCCGAATTGAGCTGGCTTTCGAAGCCTCGCTTAGCCGTGGCCACCAGTTCCGTTGCTTTTAGCTGCGCCGCCTCTGACACGCGGCTCTCGAGCGTTCGCTCACGCTCCGTCAACTTCGCCTCGCGCTCGGCGAATGACTTCAATCGACCATCACGCGCAGCGATCTCCCTCTGTAACGCATCGATCTGCGGCTTGAATGACTTCGTTACGATCGCTTGAACGTCTGCCAACGCCTTTTCGTGCGCCGCCGCCTGGTCATTCAGCAGCTTCTTGGCGCGGGCGAGTTCCTGTTTCGATGCAAGGTCATGTTGGTTAGCCAGTTCCTCCGCACGTTTCTCGACCGCGTCGCGCTCGCTCTCGCGTAGCTGTGCTAGCGCCGCAGCGCTTGCCTTCTCGACAGTTTCGAGTGCTTTCTTGGCAAAACCGTCTTCCAGGCTGAATTCGTGCTCGCACTCAGGGCATGTCACTTTAGTATGTGGGGAAAGGAGCAGCTTCTCGCTCCAAGAAATTGACTTGACCATCCCGTTTCCTACCTGTTCCGTCGTTCCCGCGCCTCTAACCGTTTTGGCAATTTCCGACGCTCAGCCGCCAATCGATTCATAGGCCTGCTGAATCAGTGGCTTTGCACGTTCCAGATCTTCAACTGTCGTCAGCGTGACTTCGACATCACCGGTTCCGAAGTGACCAACATTCGAGACGTCACGGGCAAATCCATTGTTGAGATCTACCTTCTTTGGGTCCAACTTCAGAAAGAGACTGACTTTCCTCTGCTGCGGCTCGACGCACATAATATTGTGCGTCGTTCGATAGGCGATATAGAGCTTCTTGGGTCGTTCTTCGATCGCTTCATCGAGGCCCATAACGAATTCCTGGACCGCCAAAACAATGTTTCTGACCAAGGCCGGTCGGTTCTTCAGGTGCTGCTCGAACGTGTAAACACCAGTCTTTCGGCTCAATGCCGCCTTCTTGCCAGCAGCCACCATGACCGGGTTCTTGCGCGCGACGGCGGATTCCAGGGTCGTACTGACGAGTTCCTTCTGCTGCACCTCTTCGAGGTAAAGCGTCTGATTTGCGAACAGCCGATAGGTCCATAGTTCGATGCTAGCGCCCATCACTTGCACGGCGTGAAGGTCGAACTTTTTGAAGGTCGGTGCCAGGCAGATGACGCGCACGTCGCCCCAATCGACATTCGTTTTTGACCCGAGAGCTTTGCGTACGACGACTTCAAAATCGCCGTGGTGATCATGAATCCACGCGAGGTAGTACAGGCTCTGAGTGATAAGCTCGGAAGAGGCGCCTTTCTTGTACTCAATGATGACCGGGTTACCATCCTCTGACAGCGCGAGCGTATCGATCCGGCCGCCATGCTGAAGGCCGGTCGGAAACTCTGATGCCACGAACCGACAACGGAACACGGGCTCAAGACTAACCTCGATCAGCTTCTGTAGGTCCCGCTCGAGGTTGAAGTTCGATTGCTCAACCGCCTCGAGCACCTTCTTCGCATTAATCGCAAACAGTGGCATTTTGGGCCCTCTCCTTTAGCCATCGCGTCAGAACCCGCGCGGTCCGACCATTCCAGTCCGTGCGCTGAGGTCATTCTACCGGCAGAACGATTATCTCCGCAGATGCCCCGCAACCACCTCACCCACGCAAGGCATGCACATCACCGCACCGCCCGCAACACCGCATCCGGATCCGCCACTAGTACAGTGAGCAACACCGCGGCTGGCCCCCGACGGCTGGCGCCCACCGGCTCCCGATTCTGCGGCGTTTCGACACTCAGGCCGACAAGTTTTGTAAAAATCCGCTGCGAGAGGCCCGTCGCCCCGCGCATGACGATTTAGCGAGGGCAGCAACGCCGCACACCGTTGCCGAAATCCCGCCGTCGACGTGCCGGCGGCGAACTCGCGAGGCGCGCTGAGTACTTACTCTCCCTAAAATGTCGGCGAACCCGGCCAAACGCCGTAAATGGGAGAGCCGCCCCTCCCCGGCGCCGCCCGAACAAGGATACTCGCAGCCGGAAGTACCTGACGCCCAGCGAAATGGAGCGGCTACTTGATGCTGCGGGAACGTCTGGCCGTCATGGCCCCCGCGACCGCACGCTCCTGCTGCTCATGTACCGGCACGGCTTGCGCGTCAGCGAGGCAACTGCCTTGCGCTGGGAGCAAGTCGATCTAAAGGCGGGGCATCTTGCATTGCAGCGCCTCAAAAACGGCGTGGCCTCCACGCATCCCCTGCGCGGTCCGGAGCTGCGGGCGCTGCGGCAGCTCCGGCGCGATTGACCGGAGACTCCATACCTCTTCGTCTCAGAACGAGGCGGCCCGATGACCGCCGGTAATGTTCGCAAGTTGATGACGCGGGCCGGGGCACAGGCGAAGATTGGATTTCCCGTGCATCCGCACATGCTGCGCCACGCATGCGGGTTTAAGCTCGCGAACGAGGGCCACGACACCCGGTCTCTCCAGCATTACCTCGGACACAAAAACATCGCGCATACCGTCCGATACACGGACATGGCACCCGATCGATTCAAGGGCTTCTGGAGGGACTAGCTCGCCGACGTCGGCGCCTCTCGGTAAACCCGGCCTGCCGTCCTAGTTCATCGCTCGGGCAATCTGATTCAGATTGCGGCCCATGGCCCTGAGTTCCAGCACGAAGTGCTTCAGTGCCTCGTACTCCGCCGTCGGTAGCGGGGCGACACTCCGCAAGTACTATCGAACTAATGGGCTAAGCAACTGACTCTATTGAGCTTTTTACATAGCGAATTGCAGCGACACCCCCACGATACTCGCGGCACGCGAATTCGGGCGCGGCACCCCACCCAAAGTGTGCGATGCGAGATTATGACTGGGCTAAAAGATGGTCTTAAGGACCTTCGCCGTGCCTTCGACTAGATCCGACACCTCTTGCTCGGTGGGCTCTCTATCTTTGTCGTGATCACAAAGGTTCCGGAGGTCGCCGAGAAGCGAAATGTGTCGCCACGGCGGCACGTCGATGACACGCCCCTTCTTGAGGAGTTCGTTTAGGTCACCGATGGTCGGATTCTTTTTGGTCACCGCAATTTTGTGGTCGTCGCAGACCTGGCGAAGGTGCTTCTCTAGCACGACTCCAGCGACAGCACCGGCAGCGCGAAGAAATTTATGTTTCAGCAGCTCGCGCGCCGCGTCGATCTCGCTATCGAATAGATCCGCTTGCACGATTTGGCGAATCTCGAACAGAGAGCTTTCGAATCGCCTCTTGGCCGCTTCCACAATTGCCAGCTGCTGTCGGAACTGTGGGATGGCTGCGGATGCATCCACCTTTGTTTGACCCGCGAACGTTACACGAAGGCCCTGCAAAAAGTCTTGGATCACGTAATTGCTGTAATCAGTCACCTTCCGTCCTTTCGGCTTCTCGTAGAACGAGACAAAGTTGACGACTCGATCTGGAAGGAGTTGACGTAGCAAAGCGAGCGATTCTGAGTACCACGTATCATAGACCTTATGGAAATCCGGAAGATCCTTCAAAAACGCTGCCGCTTCGTCCTTTGAAAACTGCGAGTGAAGAACCTTATCGAACTCCGTTTGCATTACGGAACGTTGCATCGCATTTTCGAGGTTGCCGCCAAGCGCTATGAGACGGGCCAGGTCCTTCTTAAACCGATCGAGGTTTGTTGACATGAGGCTCCGCTCCCAGATCCGTTTCCTTAGCTCGATTGTGCCCGAGCTCGCAGATTTGCGCACGCACGAAGGATTTGGCGCCCAATTTGCGTCATGGATGGCTCGAATTAATATTAAGATCAGTCATTGTGATTATAGGGTGCGCATGAAGATCGGCCGCCAAGTATTGATGCTGGCGTACATCCGCTCGTCAGGACGTAGCCGAACGTACAACCGCGCTTCGCGGGCGATGGGCTCGGGAGCCTCCGTCAGGGCCGAGTCGCCCAACTTGTTCGTTGTCGCGCCCGCGCTCTTAAGTGTGTGCTCGATTAGACACCGCAGCCATCCGGACTCGGTCAGCTGCTGTCGCTGAGCGATGGACTGGACGATCCGCCGCATCTCTGACGTAACGCGTGTCTTCAATATTTCCGAAGATGCCACGAGCACACTGTGACCCAACAGCGGCCGTGAGGCTATCCTGCAACCCTATCGAATTGGCCCACTAAAACGTCAAGTGTGCGCCCTTCCCGTTCCCAAACAAGTCGGCCGATTACGTTCGTATCCGACTACTTCTACCAGAAAGGCATCACGTCTCGAGCCATCACGGAATCCGCGCTATGTGAGCCATTCAAACCTGGGGTTGCGTGAGCCGCGCCGGCCGTCGCTTCGCACTGCGCTGCGCCGAATCGCCGTGCTCTCATAACTACTATCTGCGCGACTTCCTGATCGATATGTGCCGGCACTCGAAGATTCCACTGCGGTTGAGCAAGGAACGGCCGCTACGCCCCGCCACGTCCGCGGCATATAGAACGGCACTAGATCCGAGGGGCACTCGGAAGTAGATGTTGTCGCGCTTGCTGATCAATCCGATGCGACGGTCGTTGCCAGAGGAGAATTCACAGGGCCTCATACTCTGCCAGCAAGTAACGCGGCCAGGACTAGGAAACGAGCCATCGCTTCAAGCTCCGTCGTAAGCTGTTGCAAAACGCTTCTCGCTCGCGCGGATCTCTTCCCAGAGCTGTTGCATAGCGTCGCAAAGCATCTCAGGGGATCCCCATACTGCTCCCGCACGTTGCTGTTTAGCAGCACATCGTCCCGATGGGCGCGGCCGTGGTGAAGCGCGGACGCGAAAGCTGGCGCCGTGCAGCTCATTGCGCCACATCAAGGTAGTTTCGAACATATTATCAGCCACCTTTCAACCCAGGCGCACGCATCAGCACTCTCAGCGCCAATCGGTACCAACTCGATAGAATTACTGCTGGCGAGGACGTAGTTTCACGGCCAATCTAAACTCCTCACTAGAACGTGCGCGCCCCGATGAGATCCGACACGAGCCTCCGTCAGAATGCAGCTAGCACTTCTATACCCCGATTCATTCGACTGCGGGATGCGCCACAGTATGTCGGAATGGACAAGAACCGCTTCAATCGGGAAGTGCGAAATTCGCTCACTACCATTCCCATCGGTACGCAAGGAGTTGCCTTCGACAGACTTGAACTCGACGCTTGGGCGGAGGAGTATGTTCGACGCAACGGGCGTCCCGCGGCCAACTTCGAAAGGAGAACGCTATGGGACGATGTAAACCGCTCGGCCTCACCAAACGCGGTGGGGTCTGGCATATCGACAAATGGATCGGAGGAACGCGACTTTGCGAAAGCACTGGAACGAGTGATCTCGCCAAAGCGCAGGAACACCTCGCGAAACGGGTAGACGATGCTCGCAAAGCGAGGCTATACGGCGTAAGGGGCGATCACAGCTTCAGAGCGGCAGCGACGAAATTCTTGGAAGAGAATCAACAAAAGAGAAGCATCGGCGATGATGCTATGCACCTGAAACAGCTTGACCCATTTATTGGTACACATTTGCTGCGCCAGGTTCATATAGGAACTCTTCAGGAATTTATCGCGAAGCGGCGAAAGGATGGGGTTAAGACGAAGACGATCAACGCCGCTTTGGCGGTGGTTCGACGCATCTTGAACCTAGCCGCCAGTGAATGGATGGACGATCGTGGCATGACGTGGCTCGAAACAGCGCCGAAGATTCGGCTGTTCCCAGTCACGGATGCTCGACAGCCCTACCCTCTTTCGGCTGAGGAGCAGATGTTTCTGTTTCGCGAATTACCCGCTCATCTGGCCAACATGGCGCTCTTCAAGGTGAACACGGGGACTCGGGAACAGGAGGTCTGCGGACTAAAGTGGAGCTATGAAGTGAAGGTGCCTGAGTCAGGGACGTCGGTTTTCCTGGTTCCTGCTGAGAGAGTCAAGAACGGCGAAGAACGCGTGATTGTTCTCAATCGCGTTGCGCGGTCGATCATTGACAGCCTACGCGGTAAGCACCCGGAGTTCGTCTTTGTACAGGAGTCTAAAAACAAGGAACCTCGCCCTCTATGCGGCATGAATGGCTCGGCGTGGCAAAGCGCCCGGGTACGCGCCGCAACGAAGTGGGCGGAGACGAAGGGCGAGCCTGCAGCGGAGGGATTCAGACGAGTTCGGGTACATGATCTCAAACACACATTTGGACGACGACTTAGGGCTGCAGGCGTGACATTTGAGGACCGCCAGGACTTGCTGGGTCACAAGAGTGGGCGCATGACTACGCACTACTCTCAGGCTGAGCTTTCTAAGCTGATTGAAGCCGCGGAGAAGGTGTGTGAAGTGGAGTCCCGCAATAGTCCCGCAACGACCTGGCTTCGCCGAAAATCGGGATTGAGTTAAGTGTTTGGTGCTACTGCGATTTAGTGGGTAAAACAGTGAAAATTCAGTCTCTTCCGCACCTGGTCTGCAATCATGGACTGGCGCGCTCGGAGAGATTAGAAAGTCCCGAGCACCTGGTTTGTGACCAGGTGCTTCCGGATCCCTGGTTCGTGGCCGAGAGCGTGAATTGACCAGCTCTTAATTTTCAATGACTTACTGATCCGCACGTTCTAAAAACAGCCAAAGTCGCGCGGCGGCCGACGCCGCACTCTGTACGTTCCTTCGCAATCCTGGTGGTCACCAAAGTCGGGCCGACGCTTACCGCGCTTCGGACGGCGCGCCTGGTCGGTTTCACGATGCCGCCTGCTTTGGCCTTGCGCGGGCGCCCGCGAAATGCTCGCGATTATTTGCGAGATTGAGGGCAAAAGTAAGCTTGCCCAAGCGGTCGCCGAGCGCGCATCGGCTTGTTCAGGCTCATTCGCGTCGACAATCTTGCGACCGCACGCAGGCTCCGACTTTCTGCATCAACCGAACGGAAATGCGCGTCGCCATTGATTTCCTAAATCGCCATAGTGAATGCTGGCAAAGCTGGCGACATTTATGGCTCGTAAACGCGGACTTTATCGTCGCAAGGACTCGCGCTACTGGTGGGTACACCTTCTTCTCCCAGACGGACGGCGCGTGTGTCAGAGCACGCGCTGTTCCGAGCGCGCCAAGGCCGAAGCTTTCGTAGTTCGCCTACAAAGCGAGGAGCTCCGCGGTCCCGAACATCAAACACCTGCCAGCTTCGCCTGGCCACAAGCTGTCGTGCGATACCTTGACGAATGTGCCGAGAAGAAGAGCCTGTCTGACGATCGCGATCACTTGAAGAAACTTGAACCTTTTCTGCGTTCGCACCGGCTTGATGCCGTCAATATGGCGGCATTACAGCCCTTCATCCGCGATCGAAAGGAAAAAGATGGAGTGAGGAATGCGACGATCAACCGAGCCCTAGAGATCGTTCGCAGGATTCTAAATTGGCATTGGATCCGTGCGGTGATACCGAGCGCCCAAATCGCGTTACCAATCGTAGGAGATGCGCAGCGCTACTTCTCTCGGCCGGTTGATCGAATATATGTCAGCGAGGTCTCCCAGGAAGGGGACTACTCGCTGCGGTGCGCCTAGGACCGCGCGCTTGTCGAGCAGGTTTGAGCCAAAAAGTCCAATCCGAAGATGGTCTGTCATCGTCGCGCTAACACTGCCATTGAGGATGGTGTAACCACCCAGCGTGATGGGGGGAATGGCGTTATTGGCAACGCTAACGAGGTTGTTCACGCTCGAGCCGCGATAGTTGTCGTTGATTGTGTAGATGAGCGTGTGTCCGCTACCAAGACGCTCCGTGTAGGTCAGCGTCAAAGATCCGTCACTCTCCGTCGTCCCAGGCAAGCGTTCGCCCGATAATCCCTCAATGCCGCACGGAAACAAGCCGGCCGCGCCCGCAAGGCCCGTTCCATTACCTCCCGGCAGGCAAAAACTCTGCGTCAGCCGCGCATCGGTGTACGAGTAAGCGAGCGTCAGTTCGAGCTCCTTGACGAATACCGGCGTGTTGATTTCAAGCTCATAGCCCTTGGATACCGCCTTCTTTCCGTTTATCGCAACTGGCCAGGTATTGGGCGTTGAAATGCCCATCTGCGGATCCTTCCAGTTGATGTAGTAGACGTCCGTTGAGTAGCGCAGCCCGCTTGGAAGGACGCCCTTAACGCCGATCTCGTAGTTATCGGTCGTATCCGGCTTGTAGTTGAGAATCTGCGCAGATTCCAGGTAGAAGCCCGTCAGCGGGAAAGCGTTGACGCCGCCGCGGCGGAACCCCTGGGAGAACGTCGCGTACGCGCGTTGATCGGCGACGAACTCGTACGACGTATTGAGTTTGAAAATGTGATGATTATCGGAGCTCGAGCTGCTGTTGCCACCTGATTGCCCGATGATGTAGCTCGTGAAGTCCTGATCCTGCGATAGGCTATCGTGGAAGAGGCGGCCCCCACCCGTGACCTGCCATCTTTTCGAGAGGTGCCACGTCAGCTCACCGTACAGCGCCTCCTCGTTGAATTCCTGCGGCGCGTGCTCAAAGAACGTGTGGCCGTCAGGGCTCGTGTTCACGAAGAGGCCCTTGCTTGCGAGCGACTGGGCCGTCGTCCCGGGCTCGTAGATGTCCCACACCAGTCTGCGGGTATCGTGTTCGTAGAAAGCGCCGACGACATAATCGAGATGCTCGCCAGACTTCGAGACGAGCCGAAGCTCCTGTGTAAATCGATGGTCCGTATCCGTGTAGTTGCTCGTTGCGACGTATCGTGGATTGATCGGATTGCCGGTGTAGTACGGAAGATAGGTACTCGGCAGTCCAAGAATCAGCACATTGGCGTCTTGGCCGGTGACCGCCCACGTATCTCCATACGCCGTGGTCGAGGAGACGGTGGCAAATCCCGCATCGTAGCTGGCGTCGAGGTTCGTCAAGGCGGTGTGACGAAAGTACGGCGCGAGGGTCGAAAGGGGAATCTGATAATCGCCCGTTGCCGGCAAAGTGATCCGTGGATCCCATGGCGCAGGGCCGCCCTTGTAAGTGGGATTGTCCTGCGGACTGTTGACGCCCTGAAGGTAGGAACCGTTCCAATCCAGCTGAATCCGCAGCGCATCGCTGGGCACTAGCAGGAAACTCGCCCGCCCAGACGAGATATCATCGTAGTTAACGTCCTTCTTCGAGTAATAGACGGCCGGGCTGTTCGCAACGTTGCCGGGATCTGCGAGAACCGGTACACCTGTGATCAGGTTTCCCTGCTTTTCCATGATGCCGAACTGATCGATGAAGCCCGCCTGGTGCTCGTAGCGCCCCGTAAGGCGCAGCGCGGCGATTGGTCCGAGCGGCGCATTGAGTATGGCGGACCCGTAATAGTCGGCATCCGAGGAATGGGCGACCTCACCGGCCGATGCCTCGACCGTCGCGGACCACTCGTTTAACGTCGGGCTTTTCGGAATGACGCGGATAGCACCGCCAAGAGAGCCCGCGCCATAGAGTGTGCCTTGCGGTCCACGCAGCACCTCGACGTGGTCAATATCCACGATAGGCAGGTAGCCGACCGCTGGGCTGTTGCCGAAGTAAATTGCAACGGGCATTTGCTCGACCACTATGCCCGGACGTTCGGTGTTGGAGCCGTTGATGCCACGCATGATCGGCACCGTCGCGCCCGCGAACCGCGCACCGCGGTCTTCATAGTTGAACCCGGCAACTTGTTCGGCGAGGTCGGCGAAGTCAGTTACGCCAGCACGGTTGAGGGCATCCCCGCCTATTGCCGAAATGTTGTATGGAATCTCCTCAACCGTGGTCGCTCGGCGGGAAGCGGTGACGATGATCTCCTGGATAGTCGAAGCGACGTCCGCACTCGTGGCCGGCGCAGTCTGCGCAAGCGCCCCGCGCCCGACGAAGATCGCGAGGCTGCCCGTCAGCGCGGCGTCAATGACAGGAGGACGCCGACGCTTTGGGTGCTTCGTGTTCATGGTTTCGCTCCTGTGGTCGGTACTCGGATTCTCCCGCCCCGACCAGCCGCCTGGATGCGCCAGTGTTATGCGAATCGTCCCCGACTGCGGCTCGCGTGCAGCGCCGCTGCGCCGCTTGCCGGAAGATATTGTCCTACAGTCTTGTCGGCTACCATAGGACAGGACCCGCGCGGGTGTCAATCCGCGCGGCGGCCCTGCTTCATGACGGGGCGAAGGACTAGTACGAGCCGGTGGTGTACATCTCGGCCGCGACGCGCCAGCCGATTGCGGTGCGCCTCCAGGCGTACATGACCCGGTAATGTTCGGCAGCGGCGTCCGGCTTTTTCGGTGCGACGCGGACGTCAACGCACGTCGTCGCTACCTGCCCGCCCTCGATGACGGGATCCACAATTGCGAACGTCAGGTCCGGGTTCGGGCCCCAGTCGTGAAGAAGCGCCTTAAGATCGGGCAGGAACGCCTCGACGCCGCGGATTGCCCGCGGCCAGCCCTCGCCGACGACGAGGATGTCGGACGCGTACAGGAGCTGACTGAACTCTGCGGCGCTCGCCCCGGCACGTAGCGCATCCGCCGCTTGGCACAGCACCAACTTGAGCTCGCTTTTGATGTCGCTCACGCAGGTCGTCCTCGAGAGTCAGCCGACGTAATGTCCCGAAGTAATGCCGCCGTCGACCACGAGTGTCGCGCCCGTCGTGTAGCCCGACATCGGCGTCGCCAGATAAAGAACCGCGGCGGCGATCTCGTCGGGCATCGCGACCCGGCCGAGCGGCGATCGCTTGGAAAAATACTCCGCGTAGATCGCGGCTGCCGCCGGATCGCGCGCCTCGGCCGACGCCGGGCAGACCGCGTTGACCCGGATGCCGTCGCTTGAGAGCTCGAGCGCCATCATGCGGATCATCTGCATCATCGCCCCACTCGCGGTCGCATACCCCACCGCGCCCTTCGGGCCGCCAACGAGTCCGACGGTTGAGGCGACGTGCACCACCGATCCGCGCGTTGAGCGCAGAGCCGGCACACACGCCTGGGTCAGGAAGAACGCCTGCTTGGTGTTCTCGCCCAGCACCTGAGCGAAGTAATCCGCATCGATCCGCTCGATCACGCGGAGGCTTGCTTTGGTGCCAAGACAGACCACGACGTCGAGCCGTCCGAGATCCGCGATCGCCTGGTCGACGATCTGCCTGATATCGGCGGTATTCGACAGGTCCCCGGGCGCAGCTTTCAGGCGTGAGCTGCCGCCGAGCTCGCGTAACGCTGCGTCCACCTCGGCGGCCGACGAGTCGTGGAGCGCAACCCTCGCGCCGAGCTCGTGGAACGCGGCCGCGATGCGCCGGCCGAGTTCGGTTGCGCCGTGGGTGACCATGACCCCCTTGGCCTGGAAATCGAGCTGTAGCTTCATGCAGCTGCTCCGTATGTCAGTCGCCCGTGCCGGCAGTGGTCGGCGCCGGCTCCGAACCCTGGTCGTTCGTCCCCCAGCTGCCGTTGGCGAAGCAGCCGCCATCGTTCGACAGCACCGCGCCCGTGATGTATCGAGCATCGTCCGAGGCGAAGTAGAGGATCGAGGATGCGCATTCGCGCACAGTCCCGATGCGCCCGAGTGGCGTGAACTCGCTGATCGACCTGTTGAGCTGTCCGTGGGTGAGCTCGTTCTCGGCCTGAATCATCGGTGTGTCGATGTATCCAGGGCACAGGCAGTTGACCCGCACACCATCGGACGCGAGCTCGGTCGCAAGACTCCGGGTCATGCCGATGAGGCCACCCTTCGAAATCGCGTACACGAAGCTGTCCGGCGGTCCGGCGATCAGGCCGGTGACGGAGGAAATCATGACGACGGAGCCGCGTGAGGCGCGTAGCGCCGGCAAGGCAGCCTGGGTGGAAAAGAGCGCGGCACGCAGGTTGACCGCGATGACCTCGTCCCAGTGGGCCTCGGTGACGTGCATCAAGCGCGCCAGCGGACCGATGCCGACGTTGTTCACGAGACAATCGAGGCCGCCGAGTTTTGCGACCGCCGTCTCCACGATGCGCCGGCAGCTCTCGACCGTGCCGACGTGGCCGGGCGCAGCGACGTAGCCATCACCGCCCATCGCAGAGATTACGTGATCGACGCGCTCCGGATCACGGCCGTTGATCGCGACGCGAGCGCCAGCCGCACGAAACATCATCGCGGCGCCCTGCCCGATCCCGGTCGTGCTCCCGGTCACGAGCACGCGCTTGCCGGTCATGTCCATCGAGCCTGCTCCTTTATAGAGGTATCGTGGCGGCCGCCGGCTCAGCGTCAATGCGCGGCGCATAGCCGCCGCGCCCCGCCGGTATGACGACGAGGCGTGTGATCGCGATGTAGATCAGAGCTGAAACCAGCGCCGTCGGCAGCGACGCTGTCAGGAACCGGTAAGGTCCGTGCGATTCGTAGGTCAGCGGGTTAAGAAGATAGACGTAGAGGGCGATGCCGAAGATGACCGCGACGACGGCGGCGGGATTGAAGCCCGCCCAGAAGTAATAGCGGCTGCCCGGGTGGACCTCGTAGATGGCGCGGACATCGATGTGACGGCGCCGCAGGACGAAATAGTCGGCGATCTGGATGCCGCAGAGCGGCGCAAAGCAGACGCCAATGAGCGCGAGGATCGTACCGAACCTGCTGAACACGAGCTCCGGAACAAACATCCCAAGAAATGCGACCGGCATGATGGTCATCAGCAGTACCACGAGCCATGGAAGCTTCTCAAGCCGGCGGAAGTTCCGAAGCCCGATGGCTGAGGCGTAAATGCCGGCGATTGCCGTGCCAAAGTTGGCTGCGGCGACGAACGACAGCGCGATGATGGCGTATCGGTGGCCACCGACATTGCGCAGCCACGATGACGGATCCGAGTCTTTGAGCACGAGAACGCCCGCGACGCCGATGAGGCTAAGGAGCGGCACGGGTAGGCCCATGCCGACCATCACCGGCACCACGATGTTGCGGCCATCGGGCGCCATGCGGATGAGCGCCCCAATGTAGGCCCACCAGGATACCAGCGAACAGATCCCGATCTCGATGCCGGTGGTGTAGTTCCAGACAGGGTCCGGCTGAGCGAGCGTAGGGTGCGCGGCGATAAGGTCGGGCCAGCGCCGCGACACGAGGAGATAGAGCATCCAGAGGCCCACGAACACATGTGCGACCAAGATGTTCGAGAGATGCGTGATGCCGCTCGCACCCCACAGCAGCACGAAGAACACGACCGCGCAAGCGATCAGCGTCGTGAACGGGACGACCTGCATGGCCCCGAGTCCCGGAGGTAGCCAGTCGAGCACCGAGAGGAGCTGCGTGAGCGACTTCGCGAAGAAGATCAGTAGCATCGCGTTCCAGCCGATGATCGACAGGAGCTGCATCAGCGCAGGGATTGTCCAACCCTTCGAGCCAAACTGCGGCTTCGTGGAAGCGACCGACTCGATGCCGAATCGGATGCAGATCGGCCCCGCAGCGAGAAGCACGAGCAGCATACCGATCATGCTCCCGGCCGTGAGCGCGAGGCTGCCTTGGAAGAAGTTGAGGTAATTGCCCGCGTACCCGCCGATCAAATAGCACCAGGTGGCTGCGGCTGCGGTCGCGAGCGCAAGCCCGAGCCGCCATGGGCCCCAGGTGCGCTCGCGCCGCAGGAGTGGCCACACGGACGTGTCGGCGGCCGCTTCGCGAGTCTTTGGCATGTTCCTGGACCTCAGCCGAACCAGCCCCAGACAAGGAGTGCAGCGGGGAGCGCGATGCCGAGCAGCACCATCCAGAACCAGCTCGCAGCATCGAAGTCGGAGCCCGCGTCCGGGCCGGCCTCGAGTGCGCGGACCCGGCGCTCGAGCTCGGGTTCGAGCGGCTCGCGCGTTGTGGTCGCCGCGGGTGGGTCGCTCATATCGCCTTTGCCTCTTTCAACGCCTCGATCTCCTGGGTAGTCGCGCCGAGCACCTCGCGCAGCACCGCGTCGGTGTGCTCGCCGAGGGTCGGCGGAGCATCGTACCGGGTCAGCCGAGTGTCCGAAAACCGGATCGGGTTCGCGATCAGGGGCAGGCTCGCCGCGATGGGATGCGGCACCGACACCACCATGCCGCGCTCCCGCACCTGGGGATCGGCAAACACCTCGTCAAGCTCATTGACGGGCCCGCTCGGGATGTCGGCCCGGCCGAGCACTTCGAGCCAGTGGGCTTTGGTGTTTGAGGCGAACTTCGCTTCGAGCTGGCCGGTGAGCAGATCGCGGTTCTCGATCCGACTTGTGGCCTTCATGAAGCGGGGATCGGCCGCGAGAGCGGGCTCGCCGACGGCCTCACAGAAGCGGCGCCACTGTAGATCATTCCCGACCGTCAGCACGATCTGGCCGTCCGAGCAGCGAAACGCCTGTGACGGTGACCCGCCTCCGCCGACGTTGCCGCGTCGCGGTGAGGTCTTGCCCGAGATCAGGTACTGCATGCCGCGATGGCTTAAGGTTGCGACCATCGAGTCGAGGAGTGCGAGGTCGATGTATTGCCCCTTTCCCCCCGGCGTACGGTCACGATGATATAGCGCAGCCAGAATCGCGATCGCACCATAGTGGCTCGCGAGGATATCGACGATGCTGAGACCGCTGCGTGTCGGTCCGCCGCCTGCGAGGTGGTCCGGTGCGCCCGAGACCGCCATGTGGCCCCCGGCGGCTTGAAAAATTGCGTCGTAGCCGGGCCTGTGCGCCATCGCGCCCGTCTGCCCGTAGCCCGTCACCGAGAGATACACGAGGCGCGGATTCAATTTTGAGAGTGCGAGATAGTCGAGTCCGAACTTCGAAAGCGTCCCCACGCGAAAATTTTCGATCAGGACGTCGGATTTCTCGGCAAGCCGCCGAATGACTCGCTGTCCCTCGGGATTTGAGAGATCAACCGTCACCGAGCGCTTATTGCGGTTCGCAGACAGATAGAAGCCGGACTCGCGTGTACGCTGACCTTCGGAAGTGTTGAGGAACGGTGGGCCGTACGAGCGTGCGTCGTCGCCCTCGCGTGGCCTTTCGATCTTAATCACCTCGGCTCCGAGATCGCCCAGCATCTGCGCGACCAGGGGTCCGGCGAGCACCCGGCTGAGATCGAGTACCCTCATGCCCTCGAGCGGCAGCGTCATGGTCTCGTTCCCTGCAAAGCGCGCATCGAGTCCCGGTTACGCGTGGAGGCGGCCAAGGGTCTCCTTTTTGATCCGCTTCGCGAGCGACCAGAGGTGCACCTCGGTTGGGCCGTCGTAGATGCGAAACGCCCGGAGCTCGCGGAAGACCTGCTCGATGATCGTGTCGCGAGTGATGCCGGTCCCACCCATGACCTGCACGCAGTTGTCGGCGATCCTGAAAAGTGCCTCGGACACTGCGACCTTTGTCATCGACGACTCCGTCGTCCCGGAGGCGCCGCCATCGAGCGCGTCGGCGCACCAGTTGATGAGGAGCTCGCACTGCTTGATGGCGATCAGGTTCTCCGCCAGCTTGAAACCGACGCCTTCATGGTCGATCAGCGGCTTGCCGAAAGCCTGGCGCTTGACCGCGTATTGCGAGGCGATCTCCTGTGCACGGACACACGCCCCGAGCCAGCGCGAGCAGTGCGTGAGCCGCCCCGATGCGAGGCGCACCTGCGCGTACTTGAACCCCTGTCCGACCTCGCCGAGCACGGCGCTCCTGTGTACGCGTAGGTTCTCGAGCCGGGAGGTCGGATGCGCGCCCGGAAGCGTCGAGTCGAGCGTCTCCGGAACGCGCTCGACGCGGATGCCCGGGCTCGGAAGTTCGATGAGAAACATCGTCGCGGCATCCTGCGTTTTCGCAACCAGGATGCCGAACCTTGCACCGAGGAGCCCGGAGGTGAAGCACTTACGGCCGTTGATGACCCAGTGATCGCCATCCGGCTCCGCCGTCGTTTTGAGCATCGAGGGATCGGAGCCCGCCCCATCGTCCTCGGCTGGCTCGCTCATCATGAACACCGACCGGACTGTGCCTGCGCGCAACGGCTGCAGGTAGAGAGCCTTCTGCTCCGCTGTCGCGATCTTCCAGAGCAAGAACATGTTGCCCTCATCAGGGGCCGCCGCGTTTACGGCGATCGGGCCGAGCGGCGAGAGGCCGGCCGCCCGCAGTATGATCATGGTGTCGCGGTGTGACAGGTGATCGCCGCCGGCGGAAATGTGCGGGGTCAGTAGACCTGCGGCGCGCGCGAGCGCACGCATCTCGTCCACCATGTTCGCGTTGGGGCCGTGAGAGGTCCAGCGTGGGTCGCGCTCGTACGGGACGATGGCCCCGCGGACGAATTTCTCCACGCTCGCGGCGATATCGCGCGCGCCAGAAGTGGTCCTGCCTTCACTCATTACGCTCTCCAATACTCGTCTTTGGTCCGCGGCCCAGAATCTGCGCGCGCGTCCATTATCCGCGGCCTATCCGACGAATCGCGCCACCATCTTCTCGCGCAGAAAATTGCGGATCGCAAAAGTCCCGCCTTCCGTACCGTACCCGGAATCCTTAACGCCGCCGAACGGCGCTTCCATGTTCGATGAGAAGCTGCGGTTCACGGCGACCATGCCCGCCTCGATTCGCTCGCTGACCGCGGCCTCGTTCGCAATCGAGCGAGTGAAGAGGTATGAGGCGAGCCCGTATGGCAGCCGGTTTGCCTCTTCGATCGCTTCGTCGAGAGAGTCAAAAGGCCGAAACAGCGCGAGTGGCCCGAAGGGCTCCTCGTTCATCGCACGGGCCTCGAGTGGCACATCCGAAAGCACGGTGGGTGCGTAGAAGTACCCAGGGCGTTCGAGGCGCTTGCCGCCGCATTCGATGACGGCGCCGAGCTTGACTGCATCGTCGACCAGCGCCTGCATGACTTCAGGGCGGCGGCTGTTCGCAAGGGGACCCATGTCGACGTTTGGCTTGTGTCCGGCATCCACCCGCAGCTGACGTGCGATCATCACGAAGCGGTCGATGAATTCACGGTACACGGGGCGCGCGATCAGGAACCGGGTCGGCGCGAGGCACACTTGCCCCGCGTTCATGAACTTCATGCGCGAGAGCTCCGCCGCCGCCAGGCCGAGATCCGCGTCGGCGCATACGATCGCGGGCGCATGGCCGCCGAGCTCGAGAGTCAGCGACTTCATGTGCTGCCCGGCGAGCGCTGCGACCGTCTTGCCGACGGCGACAGACCCGGTGAGCGTCACATGGCGGACCGCAGGATGGGCGACCAAGTAGCGTGAGATCTGCGGCGGTTCGCCGTACAGAAGCCCGATCGTCCCGGGCGGGAGCCCCGCGTCAGCGAAGCAGCGCACGAGTTCCGCACAGGCCGCCGGAGTCTCCTCCGGTCCCTTCAGGATGATCGAACAGCCCGCCGCAAGCGCACCAGCTATCTTTTTGACCGACTGCGAGATGGGGAAATTCCACGGCGTGAAACCCGCCACGACGCCGACGGGCTCGAGACGAGTGAGCACGTGCGTGGGCGCGGTACGACCGGGGATCAGCTGACCGAAACAGCGCTTCCCCTCTTCGGCGAACCACTCGATCGTGTCGGCGGAGCTCGCGATCTCGTGGCGCGCCTGCGCGAGAGGCTTGCCCTGTTCCGCAGAGAGAATCACCGCAATCGCCCCGCCACGCGAGCGCAGCAACGTAGCGGCCTCGCGCAGCACCCGGGCGCGATCAAACGGCGCAACCGCCCGCCATGCGGCGAACCCGCGGGTGGCAGCTGCGACTGCGCGCGCAAGGTCCACAGCGCCGGCCACAGCAACCCGGCCGACAGCTCGGCCGGTCGAAGGGTCGACCACGGGTAGGCTTCGACCCTCGCCTGCCGCAACCCATGAGCCATCGATCAGGAGGCGGACGTCGAGGGCGGCACTGGCCTCGGGCTGGGCGCTCAGGGGGGCATCCTTCTATCCGGCGGCGCCGGTAGCAAACGCTAACCCCTCCGCGCCAGGAGTGTCAATCAGATTGCCGACGTTTTTGTAGGACAATAATGCTCAGAGGTTCGAGCGCCCGCAGTGGTGGGAACTGTCGCCGCGTGGGCCGCAACTGGAGCGTCCGCACGGTGCAACCACCGCATCGAGTCCTGTAGACTGCGCGGCAGAAGGTTCCGGCTCACCGCTGTTTCGAAGTGCGCGTGCGGAGCCCGCTGTGGAGTCCACCGATGCCTGCAGGCAACTCTCGGGCGACCAATCGCTCGACCCGTCGCGCGACCGCCCCGGCCGCAGCGTCCAGCGTCGCTGGCCCAACCGACGACGTATCATCTACGGATCGCGTGGTCAATCACATCACGGCCGGCATTCTCGCCGGGCGCTACGTACCGGGCCAACGTCTCGTCGAGGCCGACCTCACGCGCGCGCTGCGCGTGAGCCGTGGTCCAGTCCGCGAGGCGTTCCGCAGGCTCGACGCGCTCGGGATCCTTTCGCGCATCATGCACCGCGGCGCCTGTGTGCGGACGCTGAGCCGTGCCGAAGCAGTCGACCTCATGATCGCGATCGAAGGTATCGACATGCTGACCTCGCAGCTCGCCGCAAAGGCAGTGAAGAATCGCGACGGCGGCCGCGAGCTCGTCCCGCTCGAGCGCGCCCTGCGGCCGTATCGCGATCGGGCTTACGACCTTGCCGGCATGCCGCAGCAGCGGCAGCAGTTCTACGACTTCCTGATCGCGATCACGGGCAACAGCCAGCTGCCGTCGTTGTTCCCGACCATGCGCATCCACCTGCTGCGGCTGCAGACCCAGTCGTACCGCAGCTCCGATGGCCGAAGCTCGGATGCAGACGACTTCGCAGCCATCGCCCGGGCCGTCTTGGCCGGCGACCCTGCCGCAGCCGAAAAGGCCTCTGCGGCGCACGACAGGCGTGTCCTCAAGGCGTTGCTCGAGATGCCGGACGAGGCGTTCCCAAGGACGGAAGACTGAGTCGCTTTTCGCGCACCCATTGGCGCGTCGGCCGGCAATGCACGATACCCCGATCAGTGTTGGATCGGCCGCAGGACTGGCGTGCTCCGGGACACGCAGCTATGATTGCCACGACGATCTACACATTTGACCTTCCAGATTGTCAGACAATATTGGTCTGCCTGACGATCTGCAACGGAGCCAGCCGTCCGGAATCGACGTCCAGGAACTCCACGCCGTGAGCACTGCAACGAACGCCGCTTCCGTACACGACGTCGAGAAGCTCGACCGCGCCGACCTCATCCACGGATTCTCGACGTTGCACGCGCAAGCGACCAATGACGTAGTTGTCATCAAAAGTGCGAGCGGCCTTGAGGTGATCGACCACCGCGGCCGGCGGTTCCTCGACGCCGGCGGCGGTTTATGGTGCATGAACGTCGGCTACGGTCGCCAGGCAATCGCCGACGTCGCCGCCCTGCAGATGGCGAAGCTGCCCTACTTCCACAGCTTCGGATTCTTCAGCAACGAGCCGCTCATCCGCCTTGCCGAGCGCATCCTCAAGCTCGCACCTGGCGGCATGGTCCGTGCGATGTTTTGCTCAAGCGGCTCCGAGGCCAACGATACCCAAATTAAGGTTGTGCGGCGCTACAACAACCTGCTCGGCCGCCCGGAGAAGAAGAAGATCATTGCGCGTCTTGGCAGCTACCACGGCTCGACGGTTGCCGCTGGCAGCCTCAGTGGTCTTCCGATGATGCACGAGACCTTCGATCTGCCGATCCCGGGGATCCTGCATACGCTCTCGACCGATTACCACCGTCGCCCGAAGAACATCGCGACACCCGAGCAGTTCACGCAGTACCTCCTCGACAACCTGACGCGACTCATAGAGACCGAGGGCCCGCACACGATCGCCGCTTTTATTGCGGAGCCGATCACCGGAACGGGCGGCGTTCTTGTGCCACCGCCCGGCTACTTCCGGGAAGTAAAGCGCGTTCTCGACCACTACGACATTCTGATGATCGCCGACGAGGTCATCACCGGATTCGGTCGGACCGGCGCCTGGTTTGCGAGCCAATCCTTGGATTTGAGGCCCGATCTCGTGTCGATCGCGAAGGGCCTCACCAGCGGGTACTTCCCGATGTCGGCGTGCCTGCTCTCAGCCAGGGTGGCAGACGTGCTCTACGCGGACACGAGCCCACACGCAATGTTCGCGCACGGCTTCACTTGGTCCGGCCATCCGGTCGGAGCCGCCATTGCGAATGCCAATCTCGACATCCTGGAGCGTGAGGATCTGCCCGGTAACGCGGCGCGGGTCGGAACGCACCTCATGGAACGGCTGCGTGAGCGGTTTCAGGGCCACTCGCTCGTCGGCGAAATCCGCGGCAAGGGATTACTCATCGGCATCGAGCTCGACGCCGATCCCGCGGTGCGCAAGCCCTTTGCGCAACACGCGAAGGTTAGCAGCCTCCTCAGTAAGGCCTGTTTCGAGGAGCGTCTCCTCGTGCGCGGTGGCCATGACCGTACGATCGCAGCCCTCGCCCCCCCGCTCATCGCGACAAAGGCGGATGCAGACGAGATCGTCGCCCGCCTCGGTCGCGCCATCGACCGCGTCGCTGCGGAGGTGAAGGCGGCAGGCCTCGCAGTCTGACCGTCGGGTCCGCAGGGGATCGAACGGGAGAGTCAAGCGCCAGGGCCATTGCCCTGGCGCGCAACCCTACTTGCGCGGGCGCTCGTCTTTGGGATCGTAGAACCCTGCAAACTGCAGATCGACCGCGTGTCGTACGCCCGCGACCTCCACTTCAAAATCGCTCTCCGCCAACCACTCGGGCGTAACACCGCCTCTGTGCGAGACAGACGCCATGCCGAGCGAGCGATCGAGCCGGAATCCCCAGGCCCCAGAAGTCACATAGCCCACAGTGTCGCCGCTCTTGCAGACCGGCTCGTTTCGGTAGAGATACGGACCGACCCTTTGGCTGGCCTCGCGCACGCGCAGCTTCACGATGCGTGACTCGAGCGATCCGGCATCGCGCTGGCGAATGAGCGCGTCGCGCCCAAGGAAGCCGCCCGGCTTGTCGAATGCGACCGCGAACTTCAGTCCCGCCTCCAGCGGCGTGTCATCCTCGTTGATGTCGGCCCCGTAGTGGACGAATCCTTTCTCGAGCCGTGAATGCAGCAATGCGAAGAACCCGGCGTTTACGAGACCGCGGGGCTTCCCTTCCTCGATCAGCACAGAGTAGACATGACGACATAGATCGCTCGTCGGGAACAGCTCGTAGCCGAGTTCTCCGAAGTATGACCGACGCACCACCCATGCACGGCCATACCCGATGTCGATCAGTTGAGCGTGCCCGAAAGGGAGTGCCTTACTCGAGAGGTCCGCGTCGGTGAGGGCCTGCAGGATCTCGCGCGAGGTTGGCCCGTTGAGCGAGAACATCCCGTAAAGCGCGGTCACGTCGTGGATCTGGACGTTGAGGCCCGGACGGGTGTTCGCCTCGAACCAACAGCGATCGCGCACCTGCCCACCGGGTCCGGTGACGACTAGGAACTGCTGCAACGACTGGCGGATAACGACCACGTCGGCTTCGATGCCCCCGCGGACGTTGAGCCAGTGCGTGTACACGGAGCGACCCACGGGCACGTCCATTTCGTTCGCCGACACCCAGTTGATGGCCTCGGCCGCATGAGGACCGCTGACGAGGAGCTTTCCGTAGCACGACTGGTCGACGAGCGCCGCTCGGTCGCGGGCCGCCATGCACTCGGCGGCAAGTCGCGGAAACCACTCCTGGTACGCGAGGCTCGGCGTCTTCGGGAGCGTCGCGCCCGGGGTATCGTAGTAGAGCGGGATCTCCCATCCGGCCCGCTCTCCCATAACCGCACCAAAGGCCATCAGGCAATCGTGCACGGGAGAGTGGCGGATGTTGCGTGCGGTTTTGAGCTGGTGCCCGGGCCAGTGCAGCGACATGTTGAAACCAAGAGCCTCTACCGCCCGATCCTGCACGTACCGGGTATTGGCCTGGAATGGCATCACCCGTTGCGCATGCATCGCAGTCATCGCGAGCGGCGGCAGTCCGTCCATCAGCCACGCCGCCATCACCTTGCCGGCACCGCCAGAGGACAGGATGCCGTAGGAATTGAAGCCGGCCGCAACGTAGAGTCCGCGGATCTCGGCAGTCGGACCCATGAGGGCTCGGCTGTCGCTCGTGAAGCTCTCGGGACCACAGAAGAAGAGCTTGATTCCGACCTCCTTGAGCGCTGGTACGCGGCGGAACGCCAGCGTCAGCTGCGGCTCGATGTGCTCCAGATCCCCCGGTAGTTCGGCGAACGAGAACTCCTTCGGAATCTCCTCCCCTTTCGCGGGCCAGGGCCTGGCGACCGCCTCGAAGAATCCGACGAGGAGCTTGCCGGCATCCTCCTTGTAGTAGGCGCGTTCGTCGGGATTCCCGAGCACCGGGGTCGTGCGGGCGAGCGAGGGCATCGGCTCCGTCACAATGTAGTAGTGCTCCGCGGCGTGCAGCGGCACTGCGACCCCGAGGCGCTTCGCGATCTTGTGGCTCCAGAGACCCCCGGCGAGGAGCACACGATCGCAGGCGATGTCGCCCCGGAGTGTGCGCACGCCAATTGCCCGGCCATCGCGGACCAGCACGTCCTCGACAGGCGTGTGCTCGAAAGCGCTTCCCCCGCACTGCCGGGCCCCCTTTACTAGGGCCATCGTGGCATCGAGCGGGTTGACCTGCCCGTTGCCGTGTATGAACACGCCGCCAAGCACGTCGTCAACGTGAAGGAGAGGCCAGCGTTCCTTAACCTCCCCGTCGGTCAGAGCGTCGACCCGCACTCCCATGTACTTGGAGGCCGATGCTTGACGTCTCAGCAGCTCGTGGCGGATCGGGTTCGTCGCGATGTAAAGGGCGCCGTTCTCCCGGTAGCCCGTTGCCTGACCGGTCTCGGCCTCGAGCGTTCGGAACAGGTCGCAGGTGTACTGTACGAGGCGGGACTGACCGCGGGAGTCGCGGATGCGCGTCGTGAGACCCGCTGCGTGCCAGGTCGTCCCGCTCGCGAAGCGATCGCGCTCGAGAAGCACACAGTCCTGCAGGCCCTCCTTCGCCAGATGGTAGAGCGTCGAGGCACCGATGATGCCGCCTCCAATGATGACGATCCGGGCGCGCTCAGGCATTGTTGCCGTCATGGATGCTCCTCTGTGAGGCACCATCGGCTGAGGGTGTCATCCCCTGTGCAGCCGGTAATCCAGCCGCGCCGGATGTCCCGCGAACCGATGTTGCCCTACAATCTCGTCATTCGATCTTACCGCGTGATGCAGCTACGCTGCCATCCGGCGGTGCCTGCCCAGGGTCGCCGCTCGTGGGATCTATGGCTTCATCGCAATCGTTTGATAAGTCGAACCACGCACCGGGAAGCTTGCCATGCGGAATGAGGCACCGATCATCAGTGAAATCTCGCGCGTGCGCCGCCAATGGACATCGACCCAGGTGCGCGACTACATCGCCGCGCTCCCCATCTGGAACGAGCCGGTCGAGATCCGCCAAAAGTTCGGCGGTCTCACCAACCGCACCTACTTTGCCTATGTGAACTGCAAGCCGAAATTCGCGATCCGCGTCGGCTTCGACCAGTACCGGACGCGGCAGACATCCGTCATCCAATGCACTCTCGCAGCTCACGAGCTGGGTCTGGGTCCTCCGCTGATCTACGCAGAGCCCAACCTATCGGTCACCGACTTCGTCGAAGGCAGCGGCATGCAGCTCGAGCAGATGAGGGACCCGGCCATCATGCGTCGCATTATCGATCGCATGAAGGTGATTCACGGCGGCAGGCATGCGGTCAGGGAGACGATCAGCTACTGGTGGCCCTTCGACACTGTGCGGCGGTACATGGACTCGATGGCGACCGGCAAGGCGGCCACGGGCTGGAAGCCGTCACCGTGGGCGGATCGGCTGCCACGGTACCAGCAAATCACTGATCGACTGGAACGCGGCATCGACGCATTCCTGCCGACGTTTACCCACAACGACATGGCTTTCGTAAACATGATCATCAGCCCGAGTGGCGAGATCATGCTGATCGACTGGGATGGCGGCGCCTTCGGGCACCCGCTGTTCGACCTCGGCGAGATGCTGATGTGGGCGGAAGCCGACGAGCCCACCTGCGTAATGGCGCTTGAGCATTACTACGGATTGTTGACCTCCGCCGAGATGCAGCAGCGCCTCACCGAGGTCCATTCATTCCAGACGATCGCCGCGCTGCGGCTCGTGACGGAGTGTCTGGAAACCGACCTTGATCCCTTCTATCACGTAACGCCTGAGGAGTTCGCCGAGGGCATGAAAGAGGTCCTCCCGGGACAGACACCGGCGCTGATCGGACTCGCGGAATTGCTGCTGCCCCGATTCGAGGCGCTGTGGGAACAATACCAGCAGCTGTTTCCCGCGTGAGCCACGTGCAAGCGCTGAAGCGGTAACTGCCGAGTACGTCGTCCCACTCACTCGGCGTCTGGCGCGGCACACGAGGGCGAACCCAATGCGTGAGGTCCTCAGATCCAGGAACCCGGTGGGCCGGAGGCTGGGCATGTGCACTCGCGGTTGCACGATCGCTGATGGCAGTGCGGTGGATTGCGGGCAGCGCATCAACGAGCCGGCGTCCGTGCATAGATAAAATTGGAACTGCGCGTCATTCGCTGCATTTGATCTTGAAGGCGGCTACCTCGGCACTTTCGACGCTGCCAACCACCGTACGGACAAAGCGAGGTCAAGTTCTAGGCGTCATCTGGCAGTGCCACCTGATGGCGCCGCAGGGCGCTGATCAACGGGTCAAGATGTTTACGATAGTGTCGCCACCGACCCGAGGATGAGCCATAGATTGGACGCCGGATTTGTGCGGCGCTTGCGGTCAGCGAAACGGCTGTGCCCTTGTCGACCTCGATGGCACGTGGATCCCAACGTAGGTTGCAGTCTTGCGCGACCCGAGCGCCCACTTCCTGAGGATTCTTCACAAGGTCTTCATAATTTACTTCGCCGAGCGCGTCGCCGAGGATCCCTCGCCAATGGTTAATCAGGCGATCGTACGCGGCGTAGTATCGCGCGAGATCGTCGAAGTCATAAGTAAACGGGTAGGCCGAGCTGAATAGTGTTCTGTACATTGCAAAACAGCTATCAAGCGCTGAACGTCTGACCAAGAGAAGCTTTGCTCGTGGCAATGCTCGATGAATTGCTCCGAGATACAGGTAGTTCATCGGTAGCTTTTCGATAATTCGTGCGCCCGGGAAACTCTCATCCGCTAACCTCGCATAATGCGCCGCGACCGCGCGGTGATCCGCGGCAGCTGCGCGACTAAATACATCTTGCGGACCCGATGGCGACGCTGCGAGCAACGCTCTCAAGAAGTTGTCAGTTTCCCCGTTCGACCGGACGTTAGCGAGCCTCATGAGGATGTGTTCCAGAAGTGTGGTGCCCGATCGGGGCAACCCGATGATGAAGATGTAGCGCCACGAGTCCTCATTGCCGTTCCCTTGGCGCAAAAGTTCGGGCGTGTAGACCTCGCGGATACGTTCGAGCTTTCGCTCGTCCAGGCCAACATCATAGGCAAGGTGTCGTCTGCGAATGCTGGCGGCCTCTTGAAACCAATGAAAGGCCTCGTCGTAGCGAGTGAGATCATCCAACTCCTTGGCGAGAGCGTACCCGAGCGGTACACGCGCGCGCTCGTCGAGTCCAGGACGTACCAGAACCGCCCGGAGCTGTGCAATGTGATTACTCTTCGGTGATTGAACGCGCAGCTCTGAGCGCAATAGATAAGTGCGATAATCCTTCGGGTCCAGCTCTATGGCGCGATCGCACGCGCTTTCGGCCTCGAGAAGACGCCCAAAACTGCGCTCGCTAGATGCGAAGTTGTACCAAAGTCGCGCATCGTTGGGTGCCAACTCAACGGCTCGCCGATAGAGCGCATTAGAGCGTTCGTGCTTGCACAAAAGCATGGAGACATGCGCCAGAGCATCGTAAGCGTCTGCGGGCCCCTGCTCACATTGCAGAGCCTTCTCGATGATAAGCTCAGCGTCCGCACGCCGCCCGAGTCGCTGGAAGATCGTCGCGAGCATTCCCTGTGCGGGATCGCAGATGCGCATTCTATCTACCACGGGTTCTGCTAATACGAGAGCCTCTTGAAGGCGGCCCGCTTGCATAAGGCGATGAGCCTCGAGAATCGCGGATTGTGATGGCGAAACTGCCACTCGGGAGTCCCTTCGAAAGCAGGAATCTATTTTGGCAGATCAACGGTCAGTCGTGGTCTCAGCTTAAGTGCCTGGGTTAGTGCATGACGGCGCCGTGCGGCTGGCAGCTCGCGCGCCTGCTTGATCTTCTGGTGCATCGGTGATCTTTGTGTAGTTTAAGGTTTTACATTTGGCGCGGCGCGACGACCAGCGGGCCGATGAGGCTCCGACCGTGCTGCATACTGAGCCGCATAGGCATCCAGCAATCTGCGAATCATTTTTTGATACGAAACCTTCGATCTTGCCGCATGAGCTTTAAAAAACTCGACGCTGTGCTTGCTCAGAGAAATGGTGACCTTCACACCGTCCTCTTTGAGGACTAGACGATCCGGAGGTGGCAGAAAATCCTCGACCACTTCAAGCCGGCCCATGGGTTCATCTGTGTAGTTTGCGTTGCGTTTCATAGACCCTTTTTCCTTTACGCCAATAGCCTGCGCCGATGATGCGGATAACCTTGTCACGATACGTAAATCGCACGCTTAGCACGCCGTTCCCCACCCGTCCGAAGCAGTAATAGCGGGCTTCAACCTGACTATGAGCCATGTCTCGCGCGACGCCGCGCTTTGGGTCCAGGAAGGCGAGCTGCGCCTCTCGAAACGACACCCGTGCTTACGTTGGTTTTCTGCGTCTTTGACAGGATCCCACTCGAAGCGTGACGCCATGCCTGGATGTTACCGTTGCTATGGAGTAATAGCCATACATTCGTATGGCTCTTGACACGCAAAACTCCCGCAACCACCTGGCTAGTCGCTAGTCGGCTCAGTCGATGTTCGAGCGGCTTATTACCCGACAGCATCACGGCTCAGCACTGCTATCAATACGTCGACGCTGCTCATGGCAAGACAAATCGAAACCATGCTGACAATTAGGCTAGCGACGATCAGGGCGGAGGAAGTCGCGCAGTGGCGGCAACATATGCTCTCAGGCGGCGTTGGGCCACGCACCGTACACAATTCGCTTTTGATGTTGAGCTTTCTGTGCAAGCACGCGCGCCGTTTCAATTGGATACCCGCCAATCCGTGCGCAGGTGCGAAAGCCCAAATTCAGGGTGAAAGTGCGTGCCTTTACGGCCGCGGAAGTTGCGATCCTAACGTGTCATGCCGATGATGCGACACGCGTCGTGATTCAAACCGCGGCTCGCACGGGCCTGCGGATCGGTGAATTGGCGGGGCTCGAGTGGAACTGCGTCGATCTTGAAAAAGGTGAGATTCACGTCGAGAAGCAGTTTACGCATGAAGCATGGGCCAACTTGAAGACCCCGAACAGTCGACGTCGTGTGCCCATCGCCAAGGAATTATTGAAGCGGCTCACGCTGCATCGCGCGCGTAGTCCCGGCCTGCTCGTTTTCCCGGGACCTTGCGGAGCGCCGCTGCGTTACCACAATTGGCACATCCGCGTGTGGGCGCCGTCGCCCCGAGCTGCGCTCAGAATTTGTAGTCGAGTTTGAGCCCCAGTACCCGGGGCCTCGTGATGTTCTCCTGCAGCGCAAACTGCGCGTCCGAGGTGTAGGTGCTCTTGATCACGTTGGTGAGGTTCAGTGCATAGAACTCCACCGACCACGCGTCCTTGGCAAGCCCGGCGGATGCGTCGTATTGGGTGTACGCGGGGTTCTCGAACCTGAGTTGATTGCTGCTGATACCCCCCACCGTGAGCGGCGGGTTGCTGCCGGATTCCGTGAATGAATGCGCGGTGTGCACCACGCCCGCCTGTGCGAACAGGTTGTACGAGCTCATCACCCACTGATAGCGCAAGCGCGCATTGAACTGAAACGGTGGCGCAAAGCTGCTCGGACTGCCCGGGGGTCCGTATGGATTCGGAGCACTGAGGATCGGCTTGCCGTACTCGCCCGCCGATGCCGGGTTCGCCAGCAGCGCGGGATTGTTGGCGATCAGGGAAGGCGAATTCGTCTGCTCGCTGCTGTTCCAGGACGCGCCGCCCTGGGCGGTCAGGCCTTGGGTGAGCACCGCGATGATCGAAGTCTCCACCCCGCGGATCCGGTAATCCGGTCCGTTGGCGTTGAA
>Ga0210394_10000475_pt1 | contig 84882 bp, 69 predicted proteins | sample IncBWC12MmetaG_FD_160121 | JGI IMG/M metagenome (GOLD analysis project Ga0210394, IMG submission 160121) | Forest soil microbial communities from Barre Woods Harvard Forest LTER site, Petersham, Massachusetts, United States - Inc-BW-C-12-M | ecosystem: Environmental > Terrestrial > Soil >...
CCTAAAATGTGTTCGATTCCATAGTTGAGCGCTTCCGCCTTGCCGGCATTTGGCTTGGTGAGAATAAGAACTCTTCCCACAGCTTCTTCTTTGACAAATGCGTTGCGGGCAACTTCAAGCGTCCGGTCGCGCGAGCCATCGTCGATTACGATTACGCGTATGTCAGGATAGTCCGAATTCAGTGCGGCCCGCACCGTGCGCACAATCACTTTCTCTTCGTTGTAGGCCGGAATAAGCACCGCGACCCTGGGTTTGTACGATGCCACTTCGGCGGGCTTGCCGAAAATCTTTTCGTGCAGCCGGTCGTACACGGCCGCGGTTCCAATGAAGAGCAGCCGCCCAGTCATAAGCAAATCGCCGAGAAAAAATATCCAAGTGATCCCGAGGGTCCCGACGTCGAAGAGCCAAAAGCCCAGCCGGTCAAGGCGGGCAGCCCAGCGTTCGCCCGTAGGCAAAGGCGACATCACATCCGCCCGGGTCTTGCCAAGAAGATCGTAAACCGGCGCGATTTCGAGGCCGCGAGCGCGAATGCCGTCGATAATCATGGGCAATGCGCGGACAGTTTCCGCGCGATTCCCACCGCCATCGTGCAGCAGAACAATGTTGCCGCAACGCAGGTCGTTCGGGCCGCAAGGCGGAAGGTGCGCTAGCACGTAATTCGAAATCTGCTCGGCAGTGTACCGGGGATTGCTGCTCCAATCGCTGGGGTCGATGCGGTTGCCGACGGTGATGTAGCCCATGTCCTGCGAGAACTCGAGAGGCTTCACCTGGTCGGCTGTGTCGGGCTCTTCATCGATCGCGTAAGGCGGGCGCATCAGTGTGGCGCGAACTCCCACCAAGCTTGCGAACAGCCTTTCGGTGAGATTCAACTCCACCTTCATGTACGTCGAAGAAATGTTGCTTACGTCAGGATGGGTAAAGGTGTGGTTCCCGATGGTATGGCCTTCGTTGTAAATGCGCTCGGCCAGGCCTGAGAACTTGTCAGTCTGAATGCCAATCAAGAAAAATGTGGCAGGAGCATTCTTGCTCTTGAGCACGTCGAGGATTTTGGGCGTCCATGTGGGATCGGGACCATCGTCGAAGGTAAGCACCACCTTGTTGGTGCTGTAGCCGTAGCGTGCCACACGATAAGGTTCAGGCAACGATTGAAAATTTTCGTCGGTAATCAGTTTTGTCTTCGGCTCAATCGTAAGGTCGCGCGTACCGTGGGCGGGACGATCTTCGATGCGAAGAATCTCACCCTGGCCTTCCATGTCCACATCCTGACCGGGAGGCGTGTCGCGCAGTTTGTCGGTGGCCCCGGCATCGCCGGGAACATCCCATACCCGCCATATCGTTCGATCCTCACCCCCCAAGCGCCACAAAGCAAAAGTTCGGATGCCCAGCATCTGTGCGGCACGCATGTGGTTCAGCGCGGTAACCGCGTCGAGAAACCATACGTCGTGGCGTAGGCTGCGCTCATCCAGATAACTGAAATGAGGATTCAGTGCATCGTCGTCGAAATTTACATCCTCATCGGAATCGCGCGCTTCGAGCCATGCCTCTTGTACAGAAACGGTGTGGTCTCGTTCATCGGAGGGCAGCTTGCCCTTCTTCGGCTTGAGCACCCAGTCGTAGCCGTAGTTGGCGATAGCGCAGATGATCTTTTCGTGTGGAATTGCCTTTACCGCGAACTTGAGATTGTCGACGAACCAATCCTGCGACGCGACCGGCCCCGACGCTGCCCCGGGATAGTGTTCGTCGTAATTCATGATCACGACGCCGTCGGCGGGGGCCGCAACCGCGGCATAATCGAACTCGTTATTATGCGCAGGCAGGCTGACGTAAAGTTTCATCCCGCGCGAATGCAGGTCCGATGAAAGTTCATTCAGCAGTGCGATGTAGCCCGATTGTCCGGAACTCGGGAAGGCCTCGAAATCGACCATCAAACCGCGGAAACGGTCGGATGCGAGATAAAGCTGAACCTGCTGGCGGAAAATCGCCCGCGCATCAGGATTGTTTAGAAAGCCGGTGATATCTCCTATCCACGAGGCACCGTCGAAGTTGTTGACCATCGGGAAGACTTCCATGCCGGGGTCTTCCGCTTTGAGAAAGGGCATCACGCGGTCATCGACGGGGCGTACGCGATTGTTTTGCACTACGTCAAAGAATTTATTGGTTTGGTCATCCACGCCTTGCAGCCGGCCATCGGGTGTGAGTACGTGTAGCCAGTCGGGATAAAGCAAATCGATCTGCCGGGAAAAATCGCGCAGAGAAGAAAAGCTTGCCGCGTCCCATGGAACATAAAACGCCGCGCGAATTCCTTCTTCCTGATTTAGTTTGACCTCCGAGGCGGGCAGCTTCGACTTGCGGTGGGAACGGCTGGCCAGCTTTTTCTGGCGGTCGCGAGCTTTTTCCTTTTCGTTCTCTTTCAAGGCCTTAAAGGCGCGCTTCTGTGGAGAAAACAGCAGTTCGGGCAGGCGCTCGTCGCGCAGCGTGGTGTAAACGAAGAAAATGATCAGCGCCGATAACGCCACGACCAGAATATCGACGAAGCGTCTCAATCGCTTCCAGCGAGCGCGTTTCGGATCGTAAAAGACGGGTTCAGCCATGAAGGGGTGTATCGCTTATCGTATGCTGCGGGCCGCGGACGGTCAATTCTCGTGGGTACAGGGTATAAGGCAGAAATCCTTGCTGGCTAGGATGCGCTTTCGCAGCTTAAAGGTTTCTAAACACGTTATATTCTCAGCGTGGTCGAATTCGTTCGAAAGAATATCCGGTTCTTTCTTGCGGCAAGCGGAGTGGCCTTGGCGCTGCGGCTTCTGTTCGTGCTCCGGTTTCCCGCCATCGTTGACGATTCCAGGCTTTACGCAGATATCGCGACGAACTGGCTGCAGCACGGCGTTTATGGCATTACCGACTCCGGCCACATCATGCCAACTCTCTCTCGCCTGCCTGGGTATCCGGCTTTCCTGGCGGCGATTTTCGCCATCTTCGGCATCAACAACTTTCGCGCCGTTTTACTGATCCAGGTTTTGTTTGATCTCGGAACCTGCTTTCTGGTGGCGGATATCTCACGGCGCCTGTTTTCCGAACGGGCGGCGAAGGCAGCTTTCCTTCTCGCGGCGATTTGTCCGTTCCTCGCCAATTATGCGGCGGCGGTTCTCACCGAGACGTTGGAAGTTTTTTTCACAGCACTTGCGCTGAGTTTCGGCGTGCGCGGATTTGTGGATCTTCGCGCAGCACCTAGAATTGCTATGGAATCCAGGCTGCCTTCACCCGCGACATTTGCCGTGTGCGGACTCTCGATTGGAGCGTGTATCCTACTGCGACCCGACGGTGGAATTCTTCTCACTGCTGTTGGCGTATGCTGGCTATTTCTTTTTCTGCGGTGTTTCGGTGCTCAATCGCTAGGGCAGAGTCGCGCCCGCTCTCTGCTGCCGATGATCCTCGCGGGAATTGTTTTTGCCGTGAGCGCGCTCACACCGCTCGTTCCCTGGACGCTACGCAATCTTCATGCCTTCCATCGCTTCGAACCGCTCGCGCCCCGGTATGCCAATGATTCCGACGAACTTGTGATGGTAGGTTTCAATCGCTGGACCAAGACATGGATTGCGGAGTCCGCATCTGTGCAGGAGATTTATTGGAACGTTCCCGGCGATGCCATCGATGTCGCGCGCCTTCCACGCCGTGCCTTTGATTCCGCGGAGCAGCAGCAGGAAACGGCGCAGATATTTGAAGATTACAACCACGATCACGACGTGACTCCAGAACTTGACGCGAGGTTCGCCAAACTCGCGGCTGAACGCATCCAGGCTGCGCCGCTGCGTTACTACGTCTGTCTTCCGGCTCTGCGCATCGCCGACATGTGGCTGCGCCCGAGAACCGAGTTGCTTCCATCCGATCCGCGTTGGTGGGAGTTCAACGACGAGCGCAGATGGCTCGCGGTGAGTCTAGTTTTTGGTTTTGTGAACCTAATCTATGTGGCGCTTTCAACCGCCGGATTCTGGCGATCGCGAGAATGTTTCGAGATAGGGCTGTTATTTGTATTTGTGCTGCTGCGTTCCCTATTCCTCGGAACCCTGGAAAATCCCGAACCTCGCTACACTCTGGAATGTTATCCCGCGGTCATAATCGCAGCCTCAGCACTCTTCATCGGAAAATCGAATCGCAATCATCGAGAACCTGCATAAAACAAGCTCCGAAATCTGGGACTCCTTATGTTGAAAACCTGTATTCAAACGTTTCATGACCGCGGAACATGTTGAAGATTCAGCTTGAACATTGTGGTCGCTGAGTTGCACAATTACAAACCAATGAATCCCCAGGATCCCAATTTTATTATGATCCTGGGTCACACGAGTCCCATTTACAACTGGTTCTAAAAGGATCTCCTATGCGTGCACCTGAGCTCGCAGCCTCAGCTTCTTTTGCTCCTTTATCGCTTCAGCAAGCGACCCACAACGCACATTTGTTCTGCGCCGCGCGCTTGTCGCGCCGTCGATCGTTTTGGGCAGCAGCGTTAAGTTTGTCCCTGATTTTGGGAATCACGATCAGCACACGTACCTCGTTCGCACAGCAAGCCACTGCGCTGCTGACCGGCACTGTTAAGGACGCTAGCGGAGCCGTGGTTGTTGGGGCAAAGGTGACTCTGAAGAACTCTCAAACGAACGTAGAGCGAACTACGACCAGCGGTAAGGACGGGGATTATTTGTTCAATTCAGTTCCGATCGGCACCTACGAAGTGACAGTCGAGCGAGAGGGTTTCGACAAGTACGTGCGGAAAGGCATTACCCTCGAACTCAATCACAACGCGCTCCTGGATTTTGCGCTGCGGATCGGCAAAACCAGCCAAGTCATCGAGGTGACGGGAGACGTGAGTCAGGTGGATACGGTCAGCGCGACTCTGGGGAATGTGGAAACTCAGCGCCGGATCGTTGATTTGCCGCTCGTCGAGCGGGATGCCTTCCAACTGGGCCTGTTGCAGGCAGGCGTGTTTCCTCCGGACGAGGACGATGGCAGCCTGAATCCGTTTTCCGTGAGCGGTCAACGTTCTGAATCCTTGAGCTTTCTGGTCAATGGGGCTGACAACAACGACTTCCTTGGCAACAACGCAGTGGTCGATCCCAATCCCGATGCCCTTGGAGAGTTCAAGATTCTCACCAACAATTATGAAGCCGAGTATGGGCGCACGTCGGGGGGTATCGTAAACCAAGTCATCAAATCCGGGACCAATGGATTTCACGGTGACGTATTCGAGTTTTTTCGTAACGACGCTTTGAACGCTCGGAATTATTTTTTGCCGGCGGTTACACCCTTCAAGCGCAATACCTTTGGCGGAACTCTCGGCGGCCCGATCCGGAAAGACAAGACGTTCTTCTTTCTATCGTATCAGGGTGTCCTTCGGCATGAAGGCGAAGTCGCGCCGACACTGCAGGTCCTGAGCCCGGCCGAAAGGACCGGAGACTTTAGCGAGCTATTGCCAGCGACGCAACTCATCGACCCCGTCTCCGGCAACCCTTACTTCAATAACCAAGTTCCGCTGAACCCGGTCGTGGCTAACTACATCGCAAAATATCTCCCTTTGCCGAATCTGCCCAACAACAACTTCGTTTCTTCACCGATTCAGGTAGATAAGGAGCACCAAGGTATAGCGCGTGTCGATCACCATATAAGCCAGAGCGATACAATCTACGGGTCTTATATCATCGATGATCTGAATCAAAATTTCCCTTTTCAGATTTTGAATGGCGCCTCATCAGGTGGAAATGTACCTCTGGGATCAGGCTTCAACACGTTCGTTCGAACCCAACTTGGGTCGATATCATGGCTTCACAACTTCAGTCCGACAGTAATTAATGAGTTCATCTTCGCGGCAAACCGAAGTGCAACCCTGCAGGCTGTTCCGCACGACACGACATCTCCTTCCGCTCTTGGGTTTACGAACGTGAACTCCGACGATCCTGCCGGCACGGCGCCCCCCGTCCTGCTTACCACCAGTTTCAACTTGGGGCCCAATCCACAAGGACCGACGAAGCTCCATGATGTCACTTTCCACTGGCAGGATACAGTCACCGTGACGCGCGGACGCCACAATATGAAGTTCGGTGCGGATATCCGCAGAGTGCGCAACAACTTTGACTTCGATTTCGATAACAATGGAGTCTTCGATTTCGGTAACGACGAGAACTACACCGGGAATCCACTAGCCGATTTTGTGGGCGGGTTCTTCGACAGCTACGCACAGTTTTCCAGAGCCGTGTACGGGATTCGCACGACGGACTGGCACTTCTTCGGGCAGGATTCATGGAAGATCCTGCCGCGATTGACGCTAAATTACGGCATGCGTTACGAGTACGACACGCCCCTTGAAGATCCGCACAATGAGGTAATCGGATTTTTTCCAGGGCAACAGTCTACCGTTTTTCCTGGCGCACCTCCGGGCGTCTTATATCCCGGAGACCCCGGAACGCCCAATCGGGGGTTGACTTATCCAGACCGCAACAATTTTGCGCCCCGCTTCGGCTTTGCTTGGGACGTTCTGGGCAACGCCAAGCTGGTTATGCGTGGGGGCGCTGGCATCTTCTATGACCTGGAAGATGGCGCACTCAATCTGCAGTTCGGGGGGGAAGCGCCGTTTGGTCAAGTTACTCAGATTTTTCCCAGTGACTATAGCGGCGTGACCGCAGACGCCATCGCTGACCCGTTCACCCCTTTCGGCCTCCCTAACCCCTATCCTACCGGGGGCAAGGTTGGCTCCACGTTCGGCGTTCCTGCGATTCAGTTCGCATACATTGTCGACCCGCATTTCCGCACTCCCTATTCCGAGAACGTCAATTACGGCTTTCAGTATCAAGTGACTCAGGACACCATGATTGAGGCCGATTACGTAGGGAGCTTTTCGCGAAAAGCCGTCGCCACCACCGACGTGAATGCCCCAGTAATCAGCGTTATGGAAGCGCAGAACAATCTCGGTTTCATAAATGCCGATTGTGCGCGCCCCTTAGCTGGGTGCGGCAATCCGCTTGATCCCAACGCCTCTCCTACCGGGGCTCTCCAACTGTTCACCGACCTGAGTTCCGGCACATCCGAAAGCAACCAGTTCCAACTTACCGTGGACAAGCGCTTCAGCCACGGTTTCAATATCCGCGGTGCATATACTCTGGCGCATACAATCGATGATCAATCCGGCTTCCGCTACAACAGTTCGGTCTATACCGATCCATTCAACCACGCCTTTGACCGTGCGTCCGCTAACTTCGATGTCCGTCATCGGCTTGTCATTAGCGGCATCTGGAAGCTTCCCCTGGATCGCGCCTTCCGAAATGTAAATAATCTCCTGCGAAAGGTGGCGGCGGGTTGGGAAATGAGCGGGATTGCCGCATTCCAGACTGGGACGCCGTTCACGATTTTCTCCGATTCAAATTCCAGCCAGGAGAATATCTTTCTCGATCGCGCGGACCAGATCGGGCCAACCCATTACTTTCCAGCTCGTTCGCTGCACAGCTTCGATCCCTCGACGGCGAACTGTTTGGGAGGCGCGGTGACGAATGCAAACTTCTTTTTCGATCCGACTGCTTACGATTGCAATAACGTTCCCATTTTTTCGTTTGGCAATTCGGGTCGAAACATACTACGCGGTCCCGGCCGCAACAACTTCGACCTCTCTGTTGGACGGACGTTTAAGATCGCAGAGGCAAAGACGATCGAATTTCGTTCTGAGTTTTTCAACGCATTCAACCACGCCCAATTCTTCAACCCGGACCACTTCGGATTCGACGCCAACTTCGGTCAGATCACGCAGGCTCGCGATCCCCGAATCATACAGTTTGCTTTGAAATTTTATTTCTAGCCGCGGAACGGGATAAATCTTGTCATCCCGAGCGAAGCGAGGGATCCTGGTTCTTGCCGCAAAGGCCTCTACCGCCTGCCTAGGTCAGCGGAGAGTCGCTCATTCGGAAGCGGGTGCGGACGTGCTCGGAGATTAATTCGATGGCTGGGCGGTTGGCCACAGGATCGGTTTGAGCCAAATACTTCATGGCCTCGACCAGCAGGCGCTGTCCGTCGACGTACCGCGGGTCGGACGTGCGCTCTCTGCGCTTGCTGCCAAACTTGGGCGGGACCGGGATGGTAAAGACTTTTGCCATGAGCCTAACTCAAGTTACCGAAAGGTGCCCGGCCAGTATAGCGCCCGGAGTGCAATTTTCATCACACATTCTTAAGCTTTAGATGCAATTACTTAGCCATGCTGCGAGATAAATTGCGTTTTGCCCGTGGTTTTCAACCGAAAAACGTCGTTGCCGATCTTCGCCGGGATCCGGATATTTGAATACTTCGCCAGCCGGTAGTCGCCCTGGCTTTGCATGAATTGCTGCTGCACCGAGACCCCCCGCCCGAGGTCGATCCACAGCAGAATCTTCGAAATGTTATTCCGCAATTTTTCGCTCTTCGGGATCAACTGCAGCTTCGCAGTTGCGATGTTGTCGATGGTTTCTTCGCCCTGAAAGCTGACGTCGAACGATTGTTTAAGATCCTCCCCGCTTCCGCCGAAGCCGAGCACCAGAAAGCTCTCAAGTTCGTTCCCGTGTTCGCCCGCCGAATAGTTCATCACCTGCTCAATCTTCGGTTGATACACCTGCAGCATGCCGTCTTTGTAGAGGACGAACTTCTGGTCGGGCTGCTTGATATCTGCCATCATCTCGATCTTTTTAGCCGACCGGCGGTAGTAGACGGTGCCTTTCTGCGTGTCGGTTTCATCCACTACTTTCTGGTATTGATCCCACACGAAATCGGCCTGTGCAGTCTGGAAGGTAGCCGAGACGGCGTCCATTTTCTTGAGGACGCTATCGAGCGTCGGAGTTTGCTGCTGGGCCAAAAGCAGACTTAAAGCGACGAAAAAGAAGTGAATAGAGATCATCGTTTTCTGCGGGACAAATGTCTATCGCGAAAGTCCGTCGATTTTGTCGCGGCAAAGATCGCGCTTTCCTTATTCTCGCCTCACCCAAACCTTGTAACTCTGAACCTTCCCTTTGTGATCAATCACGCCTTCATACCTTACAATTGACACGCCGCCGGAAATCGGTTCGATGATGTGCAGCAACTCGTCGCGTACGACATTGTCATCCCCCGGCGCCACCGCGACCGCTTCGATCTGGTAAACCAAGGCGCCAGTCCCGTCAGAAATCACAAATACTCCTGTAGGATGCGGGTCGCGAGGTACAGGTTTGTCGTTGAAGCTGATCCAGTAAGGCGAGAAGAAGATAAAAATCAGGATCAGCGTGACCATCACGTCGTAGTGCAGCGTGCCGCGCTCATACGACCAGAGGATATAGCCCCGAATTGTGCGCCAGACGGCGTTCATGGGCAGGGAAGGCGGGCCCGCGACGGTCGTGCTGATTTCTGCTCTTTGCAAGTCTTTGCCTTTGTAAGTCTAGTGACCGCTCGCCTTCTTGGCAATGGCGCAAGTTCGGCTCTTGGCTACTAGCTTCTGGCTTTAACTAAAAGCCGCACGCCAAGAGCAAAGGCCACCAGTAGCTAGAAGTTAGAAGCTCTTAGCTATGATGCGGTCGGTCCCGATGTAGGGGCGCAGAACTTCAGGAATTATTACGCTCCCGTCCGCCTGCTGGTAATTCTCCACAATCGCGACCCAAGTCCGGCCCACGGCTAAACCGCTTCCGTTCAGGGTGTGGACGAACTCGGTCTTGTTCCTGCCCTCAGGACGATAGCGGATATTCGCCCGCCGCGCTTGGTACGACTCAAAATTCGAACAAGATGAGATCTCCCGAAACAACTGCTGCCCCGGCAGCCAGACTTCAATGTCATACGTCTTAGCCGACGATGCACTCATGTCGCCGGTACAGAGAGCCATCACACGATAATGCAGGCCAAGTTTCTGCAACACGGTCTCAGCGTTGTGCGTGAGCCTCTCGTGTTCTTCGTACGAATTCTCAGGCCGCGAAAACTTTACCAGTTCTACCTTCTGAAACTGATGCTGCCGGATGATGCCCCGCACATCTTTTCCGTACGATCCTGCTTCGCTACGAAAGCACGGCGTGTATGCGGTGAGAGAAATTGGTAGCCTCGCCGGGTCGAGAATTTCATCGCGGTACAGATTTGTGACAGGAACCTCGGCCGTCGAAATCAGCCAAAGATCCTTCTCCCCATGCGGCACGCGGAAGAGATCGGAAGCAAACTTAGGCAACTGTCCCGTGCCGTACATCGACTCCGAATTGACGAGATATGGCGGCAGCACTTCGGTATATCCGTGCTCTCGCGTGTGCAGATCGAGCATAAAGTTTGCCAGCGCACGTTCGAGCTTTGCACCCAGATCCCAATACACGGCGAAGCGCGCGCCCGTGAGCTTGACGGCACGCTCCAGATCGAGCACACCCAACTCTGCCCCAAGGTCCCAATGCGGCTTTGGAGCAAAATCGAATTTTGGCGGCGAGCCCCAGCGCCGTACTTCAACGTTATCTTCCGCGCTGTGCCCGACCGGCACGCTGGCATGCGGCAGGTTCGGAATGCCGGAGAGAATATCCTGCAGGCGCGCATCGAGATCGGCAGCAATTTTTTCCCGCGCCTGAATCTGCTCGCGCAGATCCTTCGTCTCTGCGATGGCTGCGGTAGCATCCTGCCCACTCTTCTTCAGTTTCGAAATGTCTTCCGAGGCCCGATTCCGCTGGGCCTTCATCGTCTCGGCCTCGGTGATAGCCTGACGCCGCTGCGTATCGACCTCGCGGAAGTCTTTAAGCACCACGGCAGGGTCTGCGCCGCGCTGGCGCAGCATCTCTTCTACCCGAGGCAGGTTGTCGCGAACAAAATTCAGATCAAGCATGGGAATCAACTACTTTATCGGAAACTGCACAAAAAATGCACGCGGGTTCGCTGCGTGAGGACTTGTCAAAAACTATGTTGACCGATGCAGGGACAGCCCCTAAGCCAGCCCTGAGCGAAGTCGAAGGGGCTGTCCATCGAGCGCAGCTCGATAGCCTTCCCTCGCCTACAGGGCAAACTATGCATCGACGCTCCCCAGCTTTCGCCTAACCCTCCAGCCTGTGTAAACTACCTTCGCGATGAGATCGCTCCCCCGCTCCGCATCCGCGCGCCGTTGTGTCTTGCTGGCCGTCACGGCCGTCTTCATTATTCTGCTTTCTTCAGAGAGCTTTGCCTCCGCGTACAACGCGCGTCCTAAGCTCATCGTTGTGATCGTCATCGACCAATTCCGTGGCGACTATCTGGAGCGCTACCGCGACCGCTTCGGTGACGGAGGATTCCGCCTTCTCCTCGACCGTGGCGCCAACTTCACCGAATGCAACTACGACTATGCCAATACGCGCACCGCGCCCGGACACGCCACGCTGTTCACTGGCGCTTACAGCAACGGCCACGGCATTGCCGCGAACGAATGGTGGGACCCGAAGAAAAAGAAAATCGTGACCTCGGTCGAGGATGACGACACTCAACTCGTAGGGCTTGCCACACCGAATACTCCCGCCGCGACTCTCGCCGGTGCTTCCCCTCACAACCTTCTCGCTGATACTCTCGGCGACGAACTCAAACTCGCAACGCAAGGTCAGTCGCGAGTCTTCAGCCTGTCTTTGAAAGACCGCGCAGCCGTTCTACCCGGCGGTTTCGCGGCCGATGCCGCTTACTGGATCGACCCCAAGAGCGGCGCGTGGGTTACTTCCACCTACTATCGCCACGACCTGCCCAAGTGGGCGCAGGATTTCAATACCGGCAATCGCGCTGGTAAGTATTGGGATCGCGACTGGAAAAATAACAACGGTGACGTTTTGCGCTCGACCGCGCATCGAAAAAGTAAGGACGGCTCCGATGCGGGATTCTACGAGGTTATCGGCGCGACGCCTTTCGCCAACCAGTACGAACTGGAATTCGCCAAAGAGCTAGTGGTTTACGAGAATCTCGGTGCCAGGCACGCCACTGACCTGCTCGCGATCAGTCTCTCGGCCAATGACATTCTCGGCCACCAAGTCGGCCCCGATTCGCCGGAGATGGCCGCCATGGCGGTCGCGCTCGATCGAGAACTCGCGGATTTCTTCACTTTCCTCGGCCATCAGATCGGCCTCGCCGATCTATGGATCGCGCTGTCTGCAGACCACGGCGTGTCCGCCTTGCCCGATGCTGCCAAGAAGTTGCGCATTCCCGCCGCCAACCTCGGCGCCAACAAACTCGAGGCCGAAATCAACGGCGCCCTTACCGCACGATTTTCGCCCGGACACACCGCGCCCTACATAAAGCTCGACTATCCCATCGCGTGGCTCGATCAGGATGCCTTCGTTGCCGCTCACGTAAAAGAACGCGATGCCGAAACAGCCGTTGGCGACGCGATGAAGCAAACGGGATTGCGCGACTACTTCACCAAGTCGCAACTCGCAGAAGGCGCGGTCCCCGCCACGGCACTGGGTAGAAAATTTCTCAACAGTTATTCGCCTGAAGGAGGATGGTACATAATGGGAGTGCCCGACCCCTATACCGTCGGTCCGGCGAAAGGCACTGATCACGCGTCGCCCTACACTTACGACACGCATGTGCCGCTTGCTTTCTATGGCTTGCCGTTTCGCGCCGGCACGTATCGCACGCATGCCGAGCCGGTTGATCTGGCCGTGACTCTGGCATCGCTGCTCGGAATCAACGCTCCCACCCATGCCGTTGGGCGCGTGCTCACAGAGGCGCTAGCCGCGCCGCATCATCCGGAAAATCCTGCAGGGCTTCCCACGGAGAAACCTCCACAGTGACCTCTTCTTCCGAAAACTCAGGCAAATCATCCCCGGATCTCAGCGTTAGTTTCGCCGGCATCCAGCTAAAAAACCCGATCATCGCGGCCAGCGGGACCTTCGGCTATGGAGTCGAGTTTGAAGACGTCGTTCATCTCGATAGGCTCGGAGGCTTCGTCGTCAAAGGTCTGTCGCGCGAGCCGATGATCGGCAATCCTCCGCCACGCCTGTGGGAAACCGCTGCCGGCATGCTCAACGCCATCGGCTTGCAGAATATCGGCGCATCGGCATTTCTCGAAGAAAAGCTGCGGAGGCTCCGACAGATTAAGAACATCGTTGTATTTGCCAACGTGTTCGGCTACACGCGCGAAGACTACGAACGAACCATTGAGATTCTCAACGACGGCGAAGGCATCGCTGCCTACGAGCTGAATGTGTCGTGTCCCAACACCGCTCACGGCGGGTTGCAGTTTGGTTGCGATCCGCGCTCGCTCGACGAAGTCGTGACCACGGCCAAGCGTGCTGCGACGCGCCCGCTGATTGTGAAGCTCTCGCCGAACGTCACCAGCATCGCGCAGATGGCCCACATCGCGCAGGAATCCGGCGCTGACGCTATATCGCTTGTAAATACTTTTGTTGCTCTGGCCATCGACGCCGACACGCGTAAGCCTCGCATCGCCAACGTCACCGCCGGACTCTCCGGCCCGGCCATTAAACCGATTGCCCTGCGCATGGTCTACGACGCCGCGCACGCTGTGAACATTCCAGTGATCGGCATGGGAGGAATTTCAACCGCCGCCGATGTCGCGGAATTCATACTCGCCGGTGCGACTGCCGTACAGATCGGCACGGCCAGCTACTGGGATCCCCGCGCGACCGAGAAGATCGTGGACGAACTGAAGAGTTGGTGCGAAGCACGCGACATCGCTCGCCTCGCCGATCTGATCGGCGGCCTGATCGTGGAGTGAAATTTTGATGGGCTAGATGCTTACGACAATTTCCTTAACGCCCGTGCGTATACCAGATCGAACCCGGACTCTTATAATTCCGCCCCGCTCCCCATACCACGTGCGTATTTCCGAGGTTATCAATCGCTAATGAGAAATAGTCGCCGAAGGGAAATTTAAAGCCATCGGGCAGGATGTAATCGTATCCATGCACCGGTTCAGAAAGCTGCATCTCCGCGGACCATGTCGCGCCACCGTTACTCGAATTGCGATGGAAGACATTCCACAGCGAATTATTGCGCGTATCCATCCAGGCGATGCGTACGTCGCCGGCAGAGCCTGCGGTGATCGCCGGGAAACAGTGTTCGATCTGTCCATCCGCGGACGAAACGTCCGTCTTCGCGGACCAGCTTGCCCCGCTGGTGGTGGAAGAAGAAAAGTAGATTCGTTCAGGCCCGCCGTTCGCGACGCCCGCATTCCACAAGGCGTAAACCGTTCCGGCCGCGTCGGAGGCCAGTGCAATCTGCGCACCGAGATATCCTGCCTCGCAAGCCTGAGCCGAGCAATCTGGGGCCGCACTCGAAACATCGAGCAAAGTTGTGCTCCAGCTGCGTCCCGCGTCGCCTGATCGGCTCACATAAATGCTCACCGGACGCCGGCTCAGTTCCTGCCGCGCATAAGCTGTCCACGAAAAATAAACATCGCCGCTGGTATCCACCGTGGCGCCGCCAGCCAGCGACCATCCTGGCCCCGCACTCGGATTCACTGTGACGGAAGGAGAAAAGTTCTGGGCATAGTCATGCGACGCTGCCACCAGAAATTTCTCATCGTGATTAAATCCCACGTATACATCGGCGCCATGCACCGCAAGCACCGGTTTGTCCGCATCGTCGGCCGAGCGCTCGGCAACTGCAAAATACCAGGAGCGCCCGAAGTCCTGCGACCTCGCCGCCATTACGTCACGCTTGTTGTTTTGCAGCCAAGAGGCGTAAACCGTCTGGTGGTCGACCGGATCGACCACGATCTGCGGATCGAATTGTCCGGTGGAAGAGGGCGTCAGCGGATGAGCGGCTTGCCACGAAATTCCACTGTCGTTGCTCACCATCAGAGCAATCGTGGGAGCGGTGCAGGCCGGGCAGTCGCTTACTGCGCCATACTGCGGGAAGAGAATATAGATGTGGCCGTGACCATCCGCCGCCAGCGCGGGCTCCCATTGGTCGCCGGTGTTGTAGCCAACCCTTCGTTGCGGGCTGAAATTCGCGACCGCCAGTGCTGCCTGCACCGTCACGAGCGTCCATAGCAGAAATGTGGCAAACTTCTGCACACTACGGGCGCGGCTGGATTTCAAAACCACAGACTTTCTCCTGGGCACACAACTGCGACAACCTTGGCCGGACTTTATAATGAATTGCCCGCGCAGTCAATCGCCCGATCAGGCCGGTTGGGCACCGGGAAAGCTGGTAGAGAAACAGCCCGTCAAGTTTCGCCCTGAGGGGCGTCGAGCAGGAACTGTTCGTCGAGCTGGCAGACGTCTTCGTGCCCGGCGCGTGACTTTCCGGCGCTTTCATCATCTAATAGAAACCTGGTTAACGAATTCAAGAAGTCAGGAAACCCGAACCAGCTGAGGAGAAGATGGAAAAAGCCACATTTGCAGCAGGATGTTTCTGGGGAGTCGAAGCCACCTTCCGCGCGCTGCCGGGAGTGAAGTCTACGCGCGTAGGCTACATCGGCGGACAAACCGACAATCCCACCTACAAAGAAGTCTGTACGGACCGCACGGGTCACGCGGAAGCCGTCGAGGTCGAGTTCGACCCCGCCCAGGTAAAGTATGCCGACCTGCTGAAAGTTTTCTGGGAGAACCATGACCCGACGCAACTGAACCGTCAGGGCCCGGACTGGGGAACGCAATACCGCTCCGCTATCTTCTTCCATACGCCGGAGCAACAAAAAGCGGCAGAGGCTTCGAAAGAATCACTGGAGAAGGCGCACCGGTATTCGAAACCGATCGTGACCCAGATCGTTCCCGCGGTAACTTTCTTTCCCGCCGAAGACTACCATCAGCAGTATCTTGAGAAGCGCGGCATGGCAAGCTGCCATATCAAAGCGTAGACAACTGTCGTAACCTGCGCTGGAATTATTTCCGAGTTACAGGTTACGCAGGAACTGTGGCGTGGGATCTTGACCTCGCGCCCATCTAACATGGAAAGAACGGAGCCCGCTCGGATGCGCGCATTCTTCTTGATGAGTCTGTTTGCGGTTGTGACCATGGCCAGCGCCATTGCCCAGGCACCGGCGCTGCAGACAAATGTTGTTTACGTATGCAACGACGGCCAAAGCTTCAAGGTCTTTTCCTGCAACGATACGACAGGCGCTTGTGATTATCAGAATTACAAACACGGCCAGGCCTACCAGAGAGGGGAAGCTCTACGCGTTCAACTGGCCGCTTTGCTCCCGGCCAAATGCCACGCGCAAAGTCCGGCCGAAGCACAGGCTGACCCGCATCGCGGCGAGATTCCGCCGGCGCCTTCTCCGTTTAAGGCGCATGCCGCAGCCGGCAACGCTTCGGGATCTGGAACTGCGGCCAATTCGCAGCCGCCGTTGTCAAGCGGAGTATCGCAGTCTGGTGCATCGCAGCCCAGCGGCGGCGGCTTCAAAGTCGGAGAGACCGTCCGCGTCCTCAGTTCAGGATGGCAAGAAGCCAAAGTGCTGCAGGTGAGAGGTAATTCTTACTACGTGCGACTCGATAACGGAATTGAGGTTTCGAAAAGCTGGCCGGTCGAAGTGCGGCGGCTGGGAAAGCTCACAGCCGAGGACCACGCAGTCGGCCAATGGGACCTTCGCGATAAAGTGCAGGTTCTGGTCAACGGCCGCTGGATGGAAGGGAAGATTGTTGGACAGAGCCTGAACCGTTACACGGTGGGGTTTGCGGACGAAAACACGGAAGAGACAGGTCCAGAGAATTTGCGAGCGTCAACAGCGGCCCCACCCAGCGTCCGGCAAGCGGGCCAAGCTCCAAAGCCCGGACTAGCAAGCTGCGCCGGAAAGTATGAAGGCCGGTGGGAGCATGTCTCAGGGATGGGCGGGATGACGGTGGTTTTCCGATCAGGCAAGGCAACGGTGACCGAGGGCCTCGGTGGTCCCATGGAATTCGAGTGCTGGATCAGCGGCAGCCAGATCGCTCTCTACAAGGCTGGCTCGTTCACGCCATTCTCCTACGGGTTGACGTGAACAATGACGGAACGCTGCAGACGCCGCTCGGCGCAATCAAGAAGATGGGCAACTGAACCAACGCGTCGCCTTCGTTCAGTCAGCAGGATCGGCGCGCCCTCCGTGATTACCAGTGTGTGCTCATAGTGCGCTGACGTGCTGCGATCGGAACCATCAGCAGTATCTCGAGAAGCGCGGCATGGCAAGCTGCCATATCAAATAAATCAGCTTCTAAATCGAGCGCAGCGCCTTCATCGGATCCGCGGAAGCGGCACGGGCGGCGGGAAGGGCCGATGCGAGCAGCGCCATCAGCATCATGATCACAACACCCGCGCTGTAGATGAGTGGGTCGGTCGCACTGACCTCGAAGAGAAAGGACCTGACAAGGTGTGACATGGTCAGCGACCCCAGCACTCCGAGGCCGCATCCGAGGAGTGCCAGTTTCGCGCCCGAAATCAGGATGAGTTGGGCGATGCCCGTGCGCTGCGAGCCAAGCGCCATGCGAATGGCGATTTCCTGGGTACGCAGCGAAACGGAGAAGGCGACCACTGCATAGATTCCGGTGATGGCGAGCAGGAGAGCGCCCGCGGCAAAGGCGGTGATAAGGTCGGTGTTGAAGCGGCGGGGCGCTTCCACGTTCGAGATCACGTCGTCCATGGGCTGCACTTGTTGCAGAGCGAGCAGCGGATCGACTTCGGCGATGCTCGAGCGCAGGGTTTGCGTCATCTGCATGGGGGGAAGTGCCGAACGTAGGACGACGTAACCGCTGGCTGGGTTGCTAAGCTTTCCCGCGTACGCCGAGCCGAAGAGAATGGCGGGCTGCTGCGCAGACATATACCACTGATCGTTAGCGGGCTCGTCTCGCGCGCCCGTCTTGGTATCGGCCACGATTCCAACCACGGTCGCCCATGGCAATCCCTTGTGCGGATTTCCGACGTGCATCCGCTTGCCAATCGCTCGCTGGCCGGGCCAGCAACGCCGTGCCATGGACTGGTTCACGATCACGACGGGAACTGAGCTGGAGCGGTCATCGATGGTGAAATACCGGCCGTCGGTCAGCGGGATGCCCATGGTGTGGAAATAGTCTGCGTAGACAATCGCGAACGCGGAAAACTTCAGCTTCCAGCGGTCAACGGGTTCGTCTTCGATGGTGTACGCAGCTCCTGCGAAGGCGCCAGAGGCGGGGAGCACATTGGTGATGCCGACGGCGATGATTCCGGGCTTGCTGGACAGCCGGCCGACAACCGTATGGTTAAATGCGTCGGCAGAAGCGTCCGTGGAATATTGATTGAGGGGCAGTTGATAGGTGGCCACGAGGACATGGTCGGGGTGAAAGCCCGGGTCAACGGTCCGCATCTTCTGGAAGCTGCGCAAGAAAGCGCCGGACACATTGAGGAGCACCAGAGCGATGGCGATCTCCGAGACCACCAGGGCAGAGCGCAACCAGGTGTGGCTCGATGCACCGGTGCTGGTGCCGACACCCTCTTTGAGACATTCGGTCAGGTTGGTTCGCAGGGCGGCGAAGGCCGGCGCAAGACTGCACAGACCGCCGGTTAATAGCGCGAGAAGAAGGGCGAAACCAGCGACGGCCGCGTCCATCGAGATGGAGTCGATGCGCGGCATAGACTCGGGCAGCAGGTGCAAAGCGGTGCGGATTGCGGTCGCAGCAAAGGCCAGGCCCAGCAGCCCGCCGGCTAGGCTGAGCAACACTCCTTCGAAAACACATTGGCGAATAATCACGCTGGAACTCGCACCCAGCGCGAGTCGAATCGCATATTCACGGCGCCGGCGGATGGCACGCACCAGCAGCAGCCCAGCGACGTTCACACAAGCAATCAGCAACACGATGGAAACAGCCACAAACAGCGTGCGCAGCAACGGTCGGATATCTCCTACGGCGTATTCACGCAGCGACTTGACGTTGCCCTGGATGTGGATCGCAGACATGCTGGCGGGAAAAGTGCGCATGATCTGCCGGGAGACGCGGTCGGCGTCCTGCGCAGCTTGCGCGAGGGTAACGCCTTCCTTAAGGCGCGCGACCATGTGGTATCCCCAGAAGCCCGCCTGCTCGTCGGAAAGTTCGTCGGGAGTCAGGCTCATGGGCACCCACAGCTGCGCCTGGCCAAGGTGTCCATTCACCAGCGGAAATTCAAAACTGCGCGGCATCACCCCGATGATCGCGTAAGGTTTGCGGTCGAGCACGATGGAACTGCCGAGGATCTGATGATCGCGGTGGTAGCGGTTCGTCCACAAGGCATAACTGATGACGGCGAGCGGTTGATGGGCGTCCTCTTCCTGTTGGGTAAAGACGCGGCCGAGCATGGGAGAAGCGCCGAGAGTTGGGAAAACTCCCGCTGTCAACCGGGCAGCGTCGATCTCCTCCGGGATTGCGCCGCCAGAAAGCTCGTAGGTAGTGATGAAATAGCCACCAAGTGAAGAAAAGGCGCTGCTTGCGTTCGAATACGTGCCGATTTCGCGCGCGGTCACGGGAGTGTTGGCAGCGGCGTTCGGACCGCTTCCCAAGTGATCTCCCAATAGAACTAGGCGATCGGGATTGTTGAATGGGAGCGGACGCAGCAGGATGCCTTCGACGAGCGAGAAGATGGCGGTGGTGGCGCCGATACCGAGGGCCAGGGCAAGAACAACAGTCACGGTGAAGCCAGGAGCCTTCAGCAATTGGCGAAATGCAAAGCGGAGATCTTGCGTGAGCCCGTACATATTCGGCGACGGCCGCTACGCCGCAGTTAGCAGCATCGGCGCACCCTTGGTGATTACCAATGTGTGCTCGTAGTGCGCTGATGCGCTGCGATCGGACGTGATGATCGTCCACTTATCCGGCGCCACAAATGACCGTCCTGAGCCCGCGGCAATAATCGGCTCAACCGTAATTACTAAACCTTCAGTAAGAATCTGGTTCGCCTCCGGGTCGGCAAAATTTGGCACGCGCGGCTCTTCGTGAATCGTGCGCCCGATGCCATGCCCTCCCAGATCGCGAATCACCGAGAATCCGCTGCGCCTCACTTCGCGCTCCACGGCTCGTCCAATTTCCGATACTCGAAAGCCGGCTCGCGCCACCAGCATAGCCTTTGCGAAGGCCCGTTCGGCGCACTCCGCGAGCCGCCGACGCTCTTCGCTCACTTCACCCACTGGAACAGTCACGGCAGCATCCGCCATGAATCCGTTTTTCTCGACCGTGACGTCAAGTTTTACCAGGTCGCCCTCGCGCAGCGCTCGTTTGCCGGGAATGCCATGCACGGCCTCTTCGTTTACGCTGATGCAATTCACTCCCGGAAATCCATATACCAGCGTGGGAGCCGAGCGGGCTCCATGCTGCCGCATCACTCCCGCTCCCACTTCATCGAGTTCGGCGGTGGCAACTCCTGGGCGCACGGCGCTCTTCATCGCACTCAGCATCAAACAAACCACAGCTCCTGCAGCCCGCATTCCGGCTAATTCTTCCGGCCCGTTAATGGACATGCTTCCACCTCAATCTGAATCCGCTGTAACAGATCATAATATCGGAGGGTACAATTTAGGCGCTCACGCGCTGATGGGTTCGCGCGGTCCGAAGAAGAAAAGCAGCACAAAGCCGGCGACATAGAACGGCAGGCTTTGCCGAAAGGTGAAGCCGAGAAAACGGAGAACCAAGCCAAGCAATGCGAGCGTCTCACACAGCACATAGGTTGCGATGTAGCCGGTCTTCCAATGGCTTAAGCTGATGGAATCATCGGGATGAGCGGCCAGATCTTCCGCGGGGCGCAAGACCAAGGTACGTCTCACTACGAAGATCACGCCAACTAGAGCCACGCCGGCTGTGGTGAAAACATAGCTCAGCGATGAGTCCGCGGGGTGCGCTCCGAAACTTATAATTTTCCCCACGACCGCATAGAGCAGAATACTGCCCAGCATGGTCCATTGGACCACTCGCAAACGTCTGACGGTTCCCCTCATTGTTTCTATTCTGCCGCAGTTCAAGGAGCAGTGAGCGCGAATCTTGCCAGCCGAATCCGTCTAAGCAATAGCTGGGGCGAGTTAATTTTTGATCGCTGATCTTTGATTGCTAATTGCTAGTTGCTAGCTGCATTCTCGCTTGACGCCGAGATTTCACTCAGCAATCAACAATCAGAAATTGTTCTGTTTGTTTGCGGGTGCTCTCTGCGAGCTAGTGCTGATGCTCACTTCTCCGCTGCCCGGGCCGCATCCGGAGAAAAATCTGAAACGACACTGGATAATTTCCATATGCTGCATCCAGCGCCGCGGGCTTGGAATACACCGTTACATCCGCACCCATTCCCAGTTGCCACGCATGATTCTGTATCAGGTCGCGCGTGCCGCCGAACGTATATGCCCCGATCCGGTACGCAGGATGCACCGCGGCGAATGGAAACAATTCATCTTTGTCCACCAACTCCAGTCGCGTAAACGCGTAATCGCGCCGCAGAAAGTTCAGCGTCGATTCGAGGAGGTAGCCATTCAGATTTGTGCCGGTCGCGATTTTATGCACCCGTCCCCACACCAGCGACGTTGCCCAATTACCCTCTGGCAGCGGACGATCGTATTCAACTGATGCGGTCTGCCGCCACTGGCTGCCCGGTTCGAGCGCCTCGGGATGCTCCAGCCGTCCGATACTATATTGCGCCGTCCAGTCGCGCGCTGGCGCTATGCTAGCTCTTCCTGACCACGAATCGAGCGGGGCAGGTTGAATGCTCCAGCGCTCTTCATTCGGTTCCCGCCCGTTGAACGCTGAACCCTCCAGCTTGACGCGGTCGATCACAAATCCCGTGGTAACTACGCCAAAACTGGTGTGCGTGGAGTCCTGCAAGTGATGGCTCAGCGGCGCCAGCGGCAGCTCCGAAGCCGAAGTGCGATGGATGTAGGTGACCGGCCCGAGTGCCGGCTCCGCCGAAGGTCCACCGTACAGTTCCCAGGAAATTTTTCCCGAGAGCGGCAGCATATACAACGCCGAAAGCTCGGCAAACACATTGTGGGGATGCTGGTGGTCGACCAGCGGTTCGCCGTGGTAAGTCTCTCCCGTCTGAAACAATTCCGGAAAGCCGGGATGCGGCGAGGTCAGCGACTCCGCCGAAAACATCTGCCGCAGCAAAATCGTTCCCGTGCCCAGCTTGTGCTGCTCCATCAGCATTCCCGAATTCACCGACTCGGCTTTGCCTTCGCCACGCGGTCCACCCTGCTGGTTGTAGTCGGTGAAGATCACTCCATGCGCCATCACTTCCCAGCCGCTCGGCATCCACATCCACTCGTGCCCCGGCACCGACGCAGGCTCCCACGCAGTTCCCGACCCGGCGTGTGGTGAGGGCAAATCTGAAACTGTCTGACTGTCCATCTGCATCCCCATCGGCATTCCACTCTCCATCCCGTTCGTAGGAGCGTCCTGCGAAGAAGCAAACGGCATGACCGCGCCAACTAAAATCAAAGATACAAAGATCGACTGCAACCTGGTTTTCGACACGAAGCCCTCACATGAAAATCAAGAAAAAATGAAAAAAATCGCGATCTCGCGGCGTACGCTTCACGAGCGCATTCCGCCTACCTACAGACGAGAGAGAATAAAAGGAGGACTAGATTCTAAGAGTCACAACGCCGGGTGGGGAACCGGGAGAGACGGCCACAACTGGAAAGGCGTTGCACGCCACAGCAACAGATACTGGACAAAAACTAGCTTGAACCGGCTGCATTACGGGGAGCGGGGAAGAGACCTTCGCCGCCAAGCCGACGGGATGACGGCTTATGCAGCAACGATAGTCGGCAGGTTGAGGACGCGACGGGATAGGGGCATGCTGACAGCCCGCCATCGAAGAATGCGCGTTAGAATACCGAAGAACCGGGGACAGGCAAATCGGCCCTGCCGTCGCGGCCACCATCACACCCAACAGCACGACAGCGACAATTCGAGATACTGCGCGGGCAGTCACTAAATCAATTAGGATTAGCTCAGTCACCGCTAGGTCCCCGTGATCTTCATGCGAAGTTCTTCCGGCAGGCGTTCCCGGATCTCCTGTGGCAGGCGGTCGTGCACCCGGCGCGCGCCTTGCTTCGCCGCATCCAGCACCGTGACAGGCGCTGGTGTGGCCACGGCCACCACCAGCCAGATCAGCGCCGAAAGCGCAAAGCCCGCCAGAGCCGCAATCTCCAGCCAGAAGGTGTGCCGCGGACCGAAGTGCCGCACCACTCCAAACGCCAGCAGAAAAACTCCGCCTGAAACCGAGGCCAACGCGATCAAGCCTACGTCGATGATGCGATGCATGCGCTGCCGGCTGCGGCAAAACTCGCAACCCGCGAAGTGGCCTTCGTAGTCGCCACGCATTTCCAGCGCGAGGCCGGAGATGTCATACCGCCAGCCCGCCAGAATTTTGCCTACAATGGGATCGGTGCACTGCTGACTCATAAGTTACTACAGTCGAATCGGTGGCAAAACTTCCGACTGCACCGCCACCAGCACACGGTTCTGAAACAGACCGCCCCGCAGCCCTAGGGCCTTTTCCGCCTCTCTCCGCGCAATTTCCGGATGATTGTTCTGCTCAGAGAGATGCGCCAGCACGACAAAGGCTGCACTGTTATCATAGTCGCTGGTGAAGAAATGTGCGAGTTTTTCGTTCGAAAGATGGCCCACGTTACTCGCCACCCGCTGCTTCACCGCCCACGGATACGACCCCACCCGCAGCATTTCGACATCGTGATTCGACTCCATCACCAGCACATCCGACCTTCGCAGGTGGTCGCGGACATTGGCGGGCAAGTAACCAAGATCAGTGGCCACGCTGACCTTCACACCTTCAATGCGGAAGGTGAAGCCTACCGGGTCGGCGGCGTCGTGCGGAATGGTAAACGGCTGCACTTCGATATCGCCAATCTGAAAACGGCGACCTGATTCGAAACGCTCCAGTTTTTCCAGTTGTGGCCGCTCACCATTCTCGCTGCGCAGGGCCCGCGCCCAGGCCGCGTGCGTCGCTCCCGTCATAAAAATTGGGATGCGCAGCTTCTTGGCCAGCGTTGCCAATCCGTAAACATGATCGGAATGCTCATGGGTGATCAGAATCGCCGAGAGCGATTGCGGATCTTCTCCCAACGACTTCATTCGCTTGAAGGTCTCGCGACAGGAGATGCCGGCATCGACCAGAATCTTGGTGCGCGCGCTGGCCACAAAGGCGCAATTCCCCTTGCTGCCGCTTGCCAGCATCGACACCATCACGCACATGCAAAGAAGCATACGCGACCTCCCTGTGGATTAGGGAGTAACTTCTCGATCATCCGGTACCTTGGGCTGTTACAGTGGGAAGACTGTGAGCCTGGCTCCCAAAATGCAATATCTGAGGCCGAGGATTGGAGCCCTTGGATTCAAGCCCGGGCAGCCAAAGCCCCCAAGTCGGCGATTGCAGGAAAGGATCGTGGGGAGCACAGAGTCCGTTCGGCGGGCATGGATCCGGTATCGAGTGCCTTTACCAGCATCTCAAGAGCGTGTCCAGCCATGGGTGGGATCACCACCGTCGCGCGCAACTGCCCGGTGCGCACCCATTCTTGGCCGGTCTTTCTTACGCCGTCGCATCCAATGAAAGGAATGTCCAGCCACGGTTTGCCTTCCGCCACCGGCAGGTCAATCAACGCTTTCCTCGCTCCGATCGCCATGCAGTCGTTCTGGCAGACGACGGCGCGAATATCAAGCTGGTGCGACGTACTCAACGACAGCCAGGACTTGATTGCTCGTTGCCCGCTGCGTTCCGACCAGTCACCCTTCAGGGTCTTCATCGCGACCCCGTGCGGCTTGGTCGCCAGAAACCCCTTGGTACGGAGATTTGCCGCGCTGTGAGTCGATGGTCCCTCGATGTAGAGGACGTTGCCTTCTGGAGCCAGGGCTGCCAACTGTTTTCCCTGAATTCTGCCCACTTCTTCCTGGTCGGGATCGACCGCAAACACCGGCACCGTAGCCGTCCGGCGCAAGTCGGAAATATAGTCGGCTTCGCGGTTCAGGATCACCCAGCCGATACCCGCGGTCAACGCGGCTTTCGCAACCTGCGGCATGGATGTTCCCACCGGCTCAACCAGAATCGCGTCAGGGCGTTGTGCGCGGTCCTGAACGATCTTTACCAGTTGCTGGGACTGATTGACCGCGTCATTGTCCCCATAAACGACGGTGACTTTAACGCCCAGGCGGGAAGCGGCTTCAACTGCAGAGGCGGCTTGTTCGGCCTGGTAATCGTTATCTTGCGTGGTTAGAGCCACCACTACATTCAGTTTCAACATAGAGTAGGAGGTCTTCGCGGTCCTCCGAACCATCTACGGCAGGGGTAGTACTTTCCGTATTCTGCCTCGACGATTCGAGCGCTCCAAGTTACGATAGTGTTTTTTGTTTCCCAATTGCGAACTCTGACGATTGGAGACGGATGTTCGCGAAACTAGAAACAAGGTTTTTGCTGATTCGATAACAGCGGAGGGGTAGAGCCTCGGGCTAGGTCTGGTTCTTAAGCCTCGGCCTTCTGGTATTTAGTTGATGCGACACGGCGGAGATCCCAAAGGCCTAAGACCTAACACCCAAGACCTAACACCCAAGACCTAACACCCAAGACCTAACACCCAAGACCGGTTCACTCTCCCTGCCGCAGATGATCCAGCACGCCCCGCATCAGCGACCCGCCATAGGCGCCCGCAATGCCCGGCAGCGCGGTGAGGAACGATCCGAAGACCTGGCTGCGCGTGGGTTTCACCGCCATCACAAGGTAGGCGGCGAGTTCGCTGAGCGGAATAAACGCGACCACAACAACAACCCAACGCCACGGCCAGCGTGGCCGCAAGAACCCCAGCAACATGCATGCCGCCAGTACCAGCAAAGCCGTAAAGAGCAGATCGTCGATGACGACGTCGGCCCACCCCGTTCCGATGCCGGCCAACGCGGCCAGCATGTAAAACGCGGCGTCTCTGGCGGGTTTTGCTAATGGCTCAGGCACGCCTTTGAACCAAAACGAATTTGTTTTTTTCCCACAGAGAAACCAAGACGCAGAGACAGAAAAATCGAACTGTTTTCCTCTGTGACTCTGTGCCTCTGTGGTGAAAAACCGCGTCAATACTCGTAGAAACCTCTTCCGCTTTTTCTTCCCAGCCACCCCGCATCCACCATCTTGATCAGCAACGGACAGGGCCGGTACTTCGGATCTCCCAACCCCTCCTGCATCACCCGCATAATGTCGAGGCATACATCAAGCCCGATAAAATCCGCCAGCGTCAGCGGCCCCATGGGATGGGCCATGCCCAGTTTAAACACCTCGTCGACCGCCCCCGCCGTCGCCACGCCCTCCATCACCGCATACATTGCCTCGTTCAGCAGCGGCATCAGCACGCGGTTCGAAACAAATCCCGGCGCGTCGTTCACCTCGACCGGGGTTTTATCGAGCTTCACCGCCAGGTCGCGTACCGACGAAAAAGTCTCCTCAGACGTTGCCAGCCCGCGAATCACCTCGACCAGCTTCATCACAGGCACCGGATTGAAGAAATGCATCCCAATCACTTTTTCCGGACGGTTGGTCAGCGCCGCAAGTTTCGTGATTGAAATCGACGAGGTATTCGACGCTAGAATCACCTCCGGCCGGGTGAGCCGGGCGAGATCGCCAAAAATTTCCGTCTTGATTTCGAATTTCTCCGTCGCCGCTTCCACGATGAAATCGCACTCGACGAGCCGCGCACGTTCGGTGACCGGCTCAATGTTCTTCAACGCCGACGCCTTATCTTCCGCCGAGATCTTGTTCTTGGTGACTTCACGATCCAGATTTTTCGTGATCGTGGCCAGCCCGCGATCGAGGAATCGCTGCTCTACGTCGCACAACACAACCGAGTACCCGCTGCGCGCAAACACGTGGGCGATGCCATTGCCCATCGTGCCCGCACCAATGACTCCTACACGTTTGATTTCCATGAATCTAGTTCACTCCTTGCCGCCGAATCTGGGTAACCCGAATTGTGGTAACCAGCGAGGCACCGAGCGTTTATATTCTAGGTAGCTCTCTCCAAACCGCTTCTCCAGCCCAGGCTCTTCCACGAATACAACGATCGCATGCAAAAATGAAAATAGCACCACAGCGAACAGAATCATCAACACCGACGACTCATACAACCCCAGCCCTAGCATAAAAATAACCCAGCCGAGCGACATGGGATTGCGCACATACCGAAACGGCCCCAAAGCCACAAACTCCTTGGGGAACCACCGGTCTCCGGGGGTCTCCAGGATGCCACGAGTGCTCAGAAGGCCGCCGCAGAGCAATACGAGGAATCCGCCCAAAGTGGCTAGGACTAGACCGGGCACCCGGCTCCACGTTGGCAACGACACGCTAATGTAAGCGTCCCATCTGCGCAAATGCAACGCGCACCAACTTACGAAAAGAACGGCAACTATAACCCTAACCAAAACCCAGCAAATCCGAGTCAACCTCTTCATGGTAATCGCGGGCGATCCTACCATGAAGCGCGCTGAACCGGAATGCTGAGCTACGTGTCAAAGCTCAGATCCACATGCTCCTGCGCGGTTCTGAATGCCTCGTCCCCGAGGTGTAAAATAAGTCAGCGAGCCTTAATATCCGACCTTCTAAGGTTTGAAAGGATTTCCCCATGGCAATCGCCGAAGCCCCCGTCCGGCCGCCGCGCACGTCATCGCAATCTCATTCCGGTCCATTCGTCAACGAGCCCTTCTACGATTTTCGCCATGAAGATAACGCCCGCAAGATGCGCGCCGCTATCGAGCGCGTCCACGGCCAACTCGGCCGCGAGTACGATCTGATCATCGGCGGTGAGCGCGTCAAAACTGCGGATAAGATCAGGTCGCTGAATCCCTCGCACCCCTCGCAGATTGTCGGCACTCACCAGAAAGCCGGCAAAGAGCACGTCCAACCCGCGATGAACGCGGCCCTGAAGGCGTTCGGGCCGTGGAGCCGCACCTCCGTCGAAGAGCGCGCCGGGCTGTTGTTTCGCGTCGCCGATCTGCTCCGCCAGCGAAAAATGGAGTATATGGCGTGGCTGGTTTTCGAAGTCAGCAAGAATTGGGGCGAGGCCGACGCCGACATCTCCGAGACCATTGATTTCTGCGAATTTTATGCGCGCGAAGCTTTGCGTCTGGCGAAAGCCGTGGCGCCCGTACAACTCCCGGGCGAGCGCGATTCGCTCATGTACATCCCTCTCGGCGTGGGCGCGGTTATTCCGCCCTGGAACTTTGCCTGTGCCATCATGGCCGGTCTGACCCTGGCTTCGATCGTCAGCGGCAATACCGTCATCCTGAAGCCTTCTAGCGACTCTCCCACCATCGCCGCAAAGTTCGTCGAACTGCTCGAAGAAGCCGGCATGCCCGAAGGCGTCGTGAACTTCTGCCCGGGCGCAGGCGCCAGCTTCGGCGATGCCGTGGTCGCACATCCCAAGACTCGTTACATTGCCTTCACCGGCTCCCGCGAAGTGGGATTGCACATCAACCACACGGCCGCAACGCAGACCCCCGACCAGCTCTGGATCAAGCGCACCATCCTCGAAATGGGCGGCAAGGACGCCATCATCGTCGACGCCGATGCCGATATCGACTCCGCCGTCGAAGGTGTCGCGCAAGCTGCATTCGGCTTCCAGGGCCAGAAGTGCTCCGCCTGCTCTCGCGCCATTGTCGACGAGCGTGTCTACGATAAGTTTCTTGAGCAGCTTAAAGCGCGCGTGGAGAAAATTACGATCGGCGATCCCGCTGAAAACACGGGCATGGGCGCGGTGATTAACGAAGGCTCAATGAAGACCATCCTCGAATACATCGAGCAGGGCAAGAAAGATGGACGCCTACTCACCGGCGGCGAGCGCACCACCGAAGCCGGAGAAGGCTATTACATCCGTCCCACGGTCTTCGCCGACATTCCCGCCCGGTCGAAGCTCGAGCAGGAAGAAATCTTCGGCCCGGTGCTTTCGGTGATTAAGGCCCATGGCTTCGACGACGCGCTTGAAATCGCCAACGACACCGAGTTCGGCCTTACCGGCGCTATTTATACCAAGTCGCGCGACAAGATCGACCGCGCCATTCGCGACTTCCACGTCGGCAACCTTTACATCAATCGCAAGTGCACGGGCGCCATGGTCGGCGCGCATCCCTTCGGCGGCTTCAACATGTCAGGGACGGATTCGAAATCTGGTGGCCCGGACTACCTGTATCTCTTCACCCAGGCGAAGTCGATTGGAGAAAAATTAGGATAGCCGATTCTCTTTTGATAGCCGGAGGCTCCCGCGCTTCCGGCTTTCCTCTTTTGATCCCGCAACTTTCATGAGCCTTACTGGTTAATCACAATAGCGTGGTTTCTTGGAGCATCATAAGGATGGGCCGAGCCTTTGGGAACGATTTCTCAATGCTTTCCGCGGAGTCGCCCATGATTTATATCCTGCGCCTTACCAACGGAGACTGCGTGGTGGCGATGGCCGCCGACGAGAGTGACGCGCGCCGAGTCGCCATGCGCATCAGCACCCTGGAAGGAGCGCCCGAAGTCGCATCGATCCGCAAGCTGGACACGTTCGGGGTACGATTCTCTCCCACCGAAGATGGAAGCTTGCAGGTAACCCATTGGGATGATGCGACCCTGGATGGCATTCTCGGCAATGAATATCCGCTGCTGAACGAAGCCTGCCAGCGTGCTAACGCTGAGCCGTTCCTCCGCGCCGCAAATCTCACCGAACCCGTGCTGTCGCAACTGAAAGATGCCTACGAGCGGAATACCGACATCATTCGCGACGGACTTCAACAGGAGCTACAGAGATACGCTCAATCCGGCGCCGCAATCAAGACGAAGGCAGCCGCAACCCGAAGGTAGGAACGGAGCGCCCGCCGCTGGAGGCCTGGGCGCAAACACCATCGATGCGAAGATTGCAAGGTTCTCTGCGAAAACAATTTCCTAAGTGTCCATTTTTTGAGCTATTGCTGAGGGGCGAAGTAGCCCTTGCGTGCGCGGACTTGCAGGTCTTTCTTGTTGGCGGAGATTTCGATGGAGCGGTAGCGGCCATCCGCGTCGAAGTCGGCCGGCTTATAGGAGACGACATACTGGCTGCGGAGTTCGTCTTCGATGGCAGCGAAGGAGTGAGTGATGTCCTTCATCTTGAACGGGAAGAAGGCGCGGCCGCCGGTGGCTTCGGCGAGTTGTTCGAGAGTTTTGTCGCCGCGAAGGATGAGGCCGCTGTCATCGGTAGAGATGGCGTAGATGATGACTTCAGCTCGCTGCGCCATCTCGATGGCCTGAGCCTTACTGACTTCGCTTTGATTGTCCTCGCCGTCGCTGAGAATGATGATGGCCTTGCGGACCGGATGTTCGGACTTATCTTTCAGCAATTTGTCGTGACAGGTTTTATAAACCGCGTCGAAGAGCGCGGTGCCGCCGCCGTCCTGTAGGTTGTGCACACCAGCCGAGAGCAGTTGAACGTTGTCGGTGAAATCCTGGCTCATCTGCATGTGCGTGTTGAACCCGACCACGTAGGCTTTGTCGAAACCGGCGCGTACGGAATGTTGCAGGAAACTGATAGCGGCGTTCTGCTCGAAATCGAAGCGTCCGTGGACCGAACCGCTGACATCTATTAACAGACCGAGGTGCAGAGGAAGATCCGTCTCGCGGCGGAAGTTAAGAATCGATTGCGGCGGTTTGTGATCGTCGAGGATGGCAAAGTCGTTCTGGTTGAGGTCGCGGACAAACTTGCCGTGCTTGTCGGTGGCGATGAAAAGAACGTTAACCTCATCGACGCGTTTGTGAATCGTGAGAAGACTGCCTTGAGAATCGTCAGAAACCGCGGCGGTTGGATAGGCGGCAGTGGCGGCGTATGGGGTATAGGAACCGGATTGGGCCACGGCAGTAGACATGCCGACTAGGGCCGCGACTAACGTACCCAGCAGGCGAGTCATCGTGAAACGCGTGTACTTCATGCCGGAACCATCCAATTTTTTCACTCTCACCCATGGCCAGAGGGTACTCCTAACCATTAGATGCACGCCGGGTGCCGAAGGGTGAATGGCCGTTCGCCAATTCTTTGACTGTAGAGGCGTTTCGAGCCAAGTGCCAAGTTACAAAAGGAGCACCCGTTTGGTCATGCTTGTCTGATCGAGAGAAACGCTCTCCCAAGTTCCTGCGAGGGTTATGCTTGCGGTAACCGGGCTCCGATTCTCAGGACCGGTGCGGTGAGAACGGTTTAAGATGTTGAGTCGCAAGCGGCACAAAGGCGAAAGGAAATCCAGATTACATGGAGATGAAAATGAAGACGATCGCAGCCTTTTTTCTGACATTGTGCCTGTGCGCACCTGCGTTTGCTGTGAACGATGAGAAAGAAGAAGACCGGGTGCACGATGCTGGCGTAGTCATGAAAGAGATCCTGAATATCCCAGACGACATTCCGCAGGATTTGCTGGATAAAGCTGAGTGCCTGGTCATTCTGCCATCGGTGAAAAAGGGAGCGTTTGGGGTGGGCGGGAGCTACGGACGCGGGATTATGGTGTGCCGCGGCGGGGAGCATTATATGGGACCGTGGGGACCTCCGGCTCTGTATGCGTTGGAAGGAGTAAGCATTGGCTTTCAGATCGGCGGCCAGGCTACGGATTTCGTTTTGCTGGTGATGAACCCAAGGGGAGCGCGGTCGCTGCTGTCGAGCAAAGTGAAGCTGGGAGCGGACGCTTCGGCGGCGGCCGGCCCGAAAGGACGCACGGCGGAAGGCGCCACCGATGTCGTGATGAATGCTGAGATTCTTTCCTACTCCCGCAACAAGGGATTATTCGCAGGCATTTCTCTGGAAGGCTCGACGCTGCGGTCGGATGGAAACGCCAACGAGAAGTTGTACGGCAGGAAGTTGGACGCGAGGGACATCATTCTGGAACACAAAGTCGGAGTGCCAGCGTGCGCGAAAGACCTGGTCACGTTGCTGGATAGGAAGTCGCCAAAGAACTTGTCCGATCCGAAGTCGTTAGAGTAGAAGCGGAGTTTTATTTTCACGGCTGCCCATGATCTTGAGATCTCTCATCATTGTGGCCGTTCTGATTGGAGCGGTGTTCGCCTTCGCGGCGACCAGGCCTAACACCTTTCTGATCGAGCGCTCGCTCAGCATCAAGGCTCCGCCTGAAAAAATCTTTGCGCTCATCAACAACTTCCACAATTGGACTCGATGGTCGCCGCAGGACACCGAAGACCCTTCGATGAAAAGAACGTTCAGCGGGCCGGGAAGCGGGACTGGCGCCGTCTCGGACTGGACTAGCACCGGTAGTGCTGGCCGGGGACGGATGTTGATTACGGAGTCGGTCGCGCCCCATCGGATTTCTGTTGATGTCGACTGGGTCAAACCATTTAAAGCCCACAACGTGAACCTGTTCTCTCTAGAATCTGACGGAGCCTCAACCCGTGCGACGTGGAGCATGCGAGGCACGAACGTCTACATGCTGAAGGTGATGAGTGTCTTCGTGAACATGGATCGAATGATGGGGGAACATTTCGAGGCTGGGCTGGAGAATTTGAAGAAAGCCGCAGAAGCATAGCTGTCGGTACCGCGGCTTTTTGTTTCGCTCGTCTTAGTTCACCCGTTCTACTGCGTGTGCCATCGTCTACTCCATGTTCCAGCCGCTAACTTCTACTTCTGGTTTTCCAGTTCCGAGTTCATTGGCGCGATAGGTGGCCGTGACTTCGCGCTTCTCGCCGGGCAGCAAGGAGATGTAGTTGTCCTCCCAGATGACGGGCAGAATCTCGTCATTAGTATCTTTCCGTTTCACCTGCAAGCGAATGAAGAAGGCCAGCGACTGGCTGGGATTTTCCAACATCACGCTCATAATCGCGTCCTCACCTTTGCGCTCGGTGTGCTCTGCAACTTTAAGTTTTACCTTGGGCAGTTGTGCGAGCGTTGTGTAATCGGCGAAGGAACGGGTTGGGGTCATCCACCATTTGGATTTCGACCAGTCGATTGTCTCGGGTTTGGACGAGAGCCAGTAAAAATTCGAACCGACGATTTTGCCAGTTGAATCCGCGAGGCGAAGGACTAAGAAGTAGACGGGGCTGAAATCTTGTTGAGGTAGCGTGAAGATTTTTCTGGTACTGTCGGCGGGCGCGTCGAGAGCGTCCTCGTGGGAGAACTTCTCGGTCATGTCGAGGTTGTAAATCTTGGTTGTGAGTTTCAAGCCTTTGACGTCTTCGTACTGGCTGCTGACCAACCAGATCGAATGATCGTCGTAACCGTAGACAGGGTGCAGAGGCTCCATCGCGCGCTTGGCGCCGAAGTAGCCGCCGCCGGGTCGCAGGTAGTAATCGTATAAATGCCAGATCATGGAGGGCCAGGCGTTGTTGAGCATCCACTGGATGACGCCGGTCGATTGATATTTGTTGCGGCTGTAGGCTTCATACATGGCGCGCACGCCTTCGTAGGCTTGCAGTTGCGATTTGAAGGCAAAGTCTTCCACGCTGTTCGATTTGCCGTAGCGATTGGCAAGGGCGTCGCTAAAGACGTGGATGTCTTTGAATTCGCCGCCGCCGGCGTGGAAGTTCCATACGTCGTCGATGGGCCAGAGGTGATCTTTGCCGACCATGGCGCGAACGCTTTCGATGGGCGGAACGGCAGGTCCCATGCTGGTTTCGGTGTTGAAGCCGTAGGCGCCGCCGCATCCTCCGGCGTTGCACTTCTTGCGGTGGGGTTGGCCCGCTAAGGTATCTTCTTCCCAATAGCTGGGAGCTACATACTCGTATGGGCCCGTCATTTTGACGCCACTGTCTCCGGTGACCGACGTAGGCCTGCCGGTGGCCGAAGAGACGACGGGATTCGGCCACAGAAGCTCCTTCTCGATATTTAGGTACATCTGCTCGACATTCGCGGGGGGAGGATTGTCGCTGCCGTTCAGCCACAGGACCAGGCTCGGATGGCTGCGCAGGCGGTAGATTTGATCGCGCAGAGATTGTTGGGCGATTTCAAAATCCTGCGGCTGCCAGTGCGGCCATTGTTCCCAAAAATCGCAGCAGCACCAGCCAGCCATGATGAGGATGCCTTCGTGGTCGGCGATATCAAAGAACTCCTGGGTTTCGAGCTTGCCTTCGAGGCGCACGGTGTTCAGTCCCATGTCTTTGACGTAGCGGAATTCGTCGTGCAGGCGCTGTGAATCTTCGCGAAGCATCATGTCGGGCGACCAGCCGCCGCCGCGAATGAGAATGTTCTTGCCGTTGACGTGGAACGCGCGTCCTCCGGTGGCGTTTATTTCCGAAGTGACTTCGCGAATCCCAAACTCGGTTTCAGAGCGATCGCTGGTTGCGCCGGCGACGTCGAATTCCATGGAGAGCGAATAAAGGTTCGGCTTTCCCATTTGCGCGGGCCACCACAGGCGGGGGTAAGAGAGGACAAGCTGCGGGAACTGTGCGGGAGTGAAAGTGACATCTTTCGATTCGTTTGCCGCGAGTTCAACTTCCTGCTCGAAGCTGACGCTTTCGATCCGACCTTTTAATGTGCCTTTGATCGGATGGGCTGTAGCATTCTTCAGTTGTGTGGTGACGGTGAGTTGAGCGGAATCATCGCTGGGTGAACTTAACTTCGTCACAACGGTGGAATAGCGAAGCGCCACGGGACCGCTGGTGGTGAGATAGACTTCGCGCCACAGGCCCATGTTTTTATCGGGAGGTGCGGGATTCCAGTCGACGAAGGTGATGGCGAGATCTTTTTCGGTTGGGGCGAAGACCTGAACCGCGAGAACATTCTCGGCTCCCGGCTTCAAGAGTTCGGCGGCGTTGAATTCGTGGGTGCGCCAGGCTCCGGCGACCTGATTGGAGTTTGCAATCTGCTTTCCGTTGAGCCACAGGTTGGCGCGGTAGTTGATGCCTTTGAAATTCAGCCACGCGGTCTTGCCGGCGTAGGAAGCGGGAACGATGAACTGTTTGCGGTACCACCAGGAGACGGCGTAGGGGCTGTCGTGCGCCATCGCGATGTTCGAGAAATTCTTGCCGACGCCGTAATTCATACCGGGAAACTGACGCAGGTTGTTGGCGAAAAATGGGTCGGGAAGAGTTTTATCCTTCACAAGAGCTGCGACGACTGTGGAGGGAACGGTGACATCGTGCCATCCCTGCGGGACGAAGGTGGGCGTGGAGATGGTCTCGCCCTGTGCGTCGACCTTGGCGGAGGACTGCAGCGCCCAATGATCGCGGAGGGGAAGTCTGTCGGGCTGCGATGTCTCCTGCGGAGGCGCGCTTGCAGCCGGGTTCGCAGCTGCAGCGAAAAAGAGTTGCGAGCCGAGAAACAAAGTTGCGAGAAGTTGTGCGAGAGTGCGCCCGAGGGGGGCTGGCAATCTTAGAGATGTCATATTTTCGTAGTTCCTTGCTGGGGACGTAAGAGGGATAACACGTCTATTGATACGTTTCAATAGATGATTTTGGAGGATTGACGTGATGATGTTGGCGGTGAGGACGTACCGCAACTGCAGAGCTTGAAATTCCCTGCGATCCTTCCCATCCCGGAGGGGATTAAGGATCCTTCGACTGCGGTTTTTGCTTCGCATTCGCGAAGCAAAATCCTGGCTCAGGATGACAGTCCATCACCGACAGCGCTTGAAAGTCATGCGAATGCTGCGTAGTTTATAATCAAAGATTCCGCCGTGACATTTCTGGAGTGATAAGAAGATGATCCGATTCCTGCAAACTGAAGGGCCGTTCAAGAAAATTGTGCTGAGCGGACTGCTGCTGCTAATTTGCGCGGCCATGGTGATCGCATTCGTTCCCGGCATTGGCAGCAACGATGCGATAAGCAAGCCGGGCGTTGTGGCCAAGGTGAGCGGAGAAGATATTACCGCCGAACAAGTGCGCGACGAGGCAAAGCAGATGGCGCAGCAACAGGCGCAGCAATACGGCCAGAATGCGTCGATGCTGATGCCGTTCCTGATCCAGCAGGCGACTCCGCGGGCGGCCGATCAGTTGATCGACCGGCAGGCCCTCTTGAGCGAGGCGCAGCGAATGGGTTTGAAGGCGTCGCCGCAGGAAGTGAAAGACGAACTTCAGCATGGGCGCTATTCCATGTATTTCTTTCCAGGCGGGAATTTTGTCGGCGAGACGGAATATGAAGGGATGCTGCAGCGAGCCAATTTGACTCCGACAACCTTCGAGGCGTCGGTCGGCAGGGAAATCATGATCGGCAAGTTGCAAGCGCTGATCACCGGTGGAGCGTCGGTGAGCGATGCTGCCATCCGGAAAGAATTCGACAAGCAGAATACGAAAGTGAAGTTCGACTACGCGGTGCTGAAACAAGATGACATTCAGAAGGGCCTGCATCCGACGGAGCAAGAGTTGAAGGCGTTTTACGATAGCCACCAGAAGAGTTACGCGAACTCGATTCCGGAAAAACGCAAAGTAAAATACGCGACGATCGATCCGGGTAAGGTTCAGGTGGAGGTAACGCGCGAGGATTTGCAGGTCTATTACGATCAGCATCGCGACCAGTATCGAGTGCCCGAGCAGGTGAAGGTGAGCCACATCTGGGTCAAGATGCCGCTGCCGGGAACGGATGGAAAGATCGACGACAAAGCGGTGAGTGAAGCGCAGAAACGCGCCGACGATCTGCTGAAACAATTGCAGGGCGGGGCCAAGTTCGAAGATGTCGCGAAGAAGTCTTCAGAAGATCCGGGAAGCTCGAACGTGGGCGGGTCATTGGGATGGATCAGCAAGAGCCAGATGGGGCCTGAGTTTGAGAAGGCAGTCTCGGCGCTGGACAAAGGGAAAATCAGCGGGGTGGTGAAAACGCTGGACGGCTTCCACATCATCCGGCTGGACGATAAGCAGGATGCGCATATGAAGACGCTCGACGAGGTAAAGGCGCAGATCGAGCCGGTTGTAAAGCAGCAGAAGGCGCAGCAGGCCGCGCAGAAGGTGGCGGAGGATTTGCTGCAGGCGGCGAAGACGCTGGGGCTGGACGCGGCAGCGTCAGCGAAGAGCATCTCGGTTGTGACCTCCGATTTCTTCGGGCGCAAGGATATGGTGCCGGGACTCGGTCCTGCGCCGCAGTTCATGGACGCGGTGTTTACGGCGCCAGAAAAATCGCCGCCGGCGATGGCTTCCACGTCGCAGGGCTTCGCAGTTTTTCAGTTGCTGGCGGTGAAGCCGCAATCGACGCCGACCTTCGACGAAATCCGGACGAAAGTGGAAGAACAATTCAAGAACGAACGTTCGAACGTCCTGTTATCGCAAAAAACACAGGAACTTTCCGACCGCGCCAAGACGGAGCACGACCTGAAGAAAGCGGCGAAAGAGCTGGGCGCCACGGTGAAGACCAGCGATTTCGTCTTGCCGGATGGGCAGGTTCCGGATATTGGATCGATGGCCGGCCAGGCTTCAGCGGTGTTCGGCATGAAGCCGGGAGACACCAGCGGCCCGATCAGCAACGGAGCCAATGGCGTGGTGATTTCTCTGCTGGAAGTGCAAGCGCCATCCGACTCGGACTTTGCCGCCAAACGCGATCAGATCCGGGACACGCTGTTACAAGCGAAGGAGCAGGAGCTTTTCGGATTGTTCGTGACGAGCCTGCGAGAACAGATGGAGAAATCGGGCAAGATCAAAATCAACCAGGAAGAAATGAAGGCGCTGACGCGGGCGGGAAGCGAGCCCGGAGAGTAGATCGGCGAAAACTCAGGCTTTGGAGTTCAGAGCCTGGAGGCGAGTCGATACGAATGTTCTTTTGGCACGCGTGAACGCGCGCCCAGATACAAATCCACTACTACAAAGGTTTGTTAACTCTAGGCTGACCAGATTTGAAGAGCCAAGGATAATCCTCAGTTGCATGCCGTTTCCGCGAGCCGCAGGCATTCTGTTGCACCCCACGTCGTTGCCTTCGCGCGGCGGCATCGGCGATTTTGGTCCGGCTGCTTATCAATTTGTGGACATGCTGGCCGCAGCCCGTCAGTCGCTTTGGCAGGTTCTGCCGCTTGGACCCCTCGGTTACGGTAATTCGCCTTACTCTTCTACTTCCGCGTTCGCGGGAAATCCTCTGCTGATCAGTCTGGAAAGGCTGGCGGGCCACGGTTGGATCGATCCAAGAAAACTTGTTGAGCTTGCTCCCGAGCGGGGTCCGGTTGAATACGATCAGGTCTTCGCTCGGAAGATGCCGCTTCTTTTCGAGGCGGGCCGGAGTTTTGTTAAGTCGGCTTCGGGCAGCGCTCGCGAGCGCTTCGAGCGCTTTTGCTCTGAGAATTGCTGGTGGCTCGAGGATTTTGCGTTGTTCGATGCGTTGCGTGCCGGGCAGAAGCTGGCGAGTTGGAACGAGTGGCCAATGGAAATGGCGCGACGCGAACCCGCAGCGTTAGAGCAAGCCGGCAAGGAGTTGGACACGGACTTGAAAATCCGTAGCGCGTTGCAATTTGCCTTTCACGAACAATGGCGGGCGCTGCGCCGGTATTGCGCGGCGCGGTCGATTCGAATTGTGGGCGACGTGGCGATCTTTGTGAACTACGACAGCGCGGATGTCTGGACGCATCGCGATTTTTTTCAGCTGAATGAAAATCTTGAACCGGAAGTGGTTTCGGGAGTGCCTCCTGATTTTTTTAGCAAGACTGGGCAGCGCTGGGGGAATCCTCTCTATCGCTGGGATGTAATGAAGGCGCAGGGCTATGACTGGTGGGTGCAGCGGTTGCGCTGGGCGACGCGGAACTGCGACTACATCCGGCTTGATCACTTTCGAGGCTTCGACCAGTTCTGGGAGATTCCCGCGACTGACCCGACCGCGATTAACGGACGCTGGGTCGATGGTCCGAAAGACGATCTGTTTCACAAACTGCGCGAGGCGCTGGGTGGATTGCCGTTTTTCGCGGAAGATTTGGGCTACATTACTCCCGAAGTGCACGCCCTGCGCGAACGGCTGCAGATTCCCGGGATGGCCGTGCTGCAATTTGGTTTCGGCGACGAAGGTGCGCACATGTATCTGCCGCATCGCGCCGCAGGGAAAGTCATCTACACCGGAACGCACGACAACGACACCACGGTGGGCTGGTTCCAATCAGGAGCGGCCAAGCACGAATGCAGCAACGCGGAAGCATATCTTGGGCGAAGCGACGATGGAATTCATTGGGCTTTTGTTCGCGCCGCGCAGACTTCTGCGGCTGAGTTTGCCCTGGTGCCACTGCAGGATGTTTTGGGGCTGGGCAGCGAGGCGCGCATGAACACGCCCAGTGAGCACGCAGGAAATTGGAGATGGCGTCTGGCGCCGGAACAGTTTACCGCTGAACTTACCGCCAAACTTGCGTGCCTCGCCGAGGTAACCGATCGCCTACCGCCCGCGCCAGTCGCGCAGGCGGATGAGGAATTCGCGGCGTAGGTCTCTGTCGCTCTGTAATCGCGAACTTTTGTCTGGGTTGTTGTTAGCATCTCTGATGCTTAAGTCTTAAATTCATCAACAATTCACAAACGCAAACGGTGCGCCACTGAGCATATGATGCTGCGGTTCGCGCGGCGATGTCGAATCGTGTATAGAAGTGATGGAGAATTTTTTGGCGAACGAGCCGATTATCGAAGCCCGGGCGATTGAGAAGTCGTATCCCCAACCAGATGGGACGCGCATTCAGGTGGTGGGGCTGACGGACTTCAGCATCGAGCCGGGGAAAATTGTCGCTTTGCTGGGGGCGTCGGGCTGCGGAAAGTCCACACTGCTGCGGATTTTGAGCGGACTCTCGCAACCGTCGTCCGGAGCGCTGTTCTGGCATGGCAAGCCGCTGGATGGGCAGTCGCCGAACGTGGCGATCGTCTTCCAAAGCTTCGCACTATTTCCCTGGCTGACGGTTTTGGAAAATGTGGAAGCCCCACTGGAGGCGCGCGGCGTGGCGGTAGTGGAGCGGCGCAAGCGGGCTCTGCGCACGCTGGATACGGTGGGTCTGGACGGTTTCGAGACGGCATACCCCAAGGAACTCTCAGGTGGGATGAAGCAGCGCGTTGGATTTGCGCGCGCTCTCGTGGTCGAACCGGAAGTGCTCTTCATGGACGAACCATTTTCCGCGCTCGATGTACTTACGGCGGAAAACCTGCGCGGCGAACTGTTGGAGCTATGGCTTAACAAGAAGATGCCGACGAGCGCGATTTTTATCGTGACGCACAACATTGAGGAGGCTGTGATGCTGGCGGACCGGATCGTGGTGCTAGGCAGAAACCCTGCGCGCATCCGCTCGGATTTTAATGTGCGGCTGGTGCAACCACGCGATCGCAAGTCCGCGCGCTTTGTGGAGCTCGTTGACTATATCTATAAGGTAATGACCGAGCCGGACACCGAACATGCGTTGCCGGACCCGGAGAGCACGGGGGAGATCATTGTGCCGCCGGGTGGGGTGAAGGCGGGAGCGGCGATTCGGACGTCGCAGTATCAGATTCTGCCGCACGCGCGAGTGGGCGGGATCGCGGGATTGGTCGAGTTGTTGCACGATCGCGGGGGGCGAGAAGATTTGTTTCGGCTGAGCGAAGATCTGGTGATGGATGTGGAGGATTTGCTACCGATTCTAGAGGCTTGCCAGTTGCTGGGTTTCGCGTGGTTGAAAGAGGGCGATGTACAGCTTTCGAGGCAAGGAGTGCAATTTGCCGATGCCGATATTCAAAGGCGCAAAGTTCTGTTCCGCGAGGCGGCGCTCGAGCATGTCACGATTCTGAAACAGATTGACAGCATCCTGAAGAAGAAGTCGGATCATTCGATCAATGACGAATTTTTTCGCGACGTTCTCGATGAGCATTTTTCCGAAGATGAAGTGCAGCGGCAGTTCGATACAGCCGTGAATTGGGGGCGCTACGGGGAGATTTTCGATTATGACCGGGAGAGCGGGCGGTTGGTGCAGAGTTCAGTGGTTAGTGATGGTGGCGAGTGATTACCAAGAGCGTCACGGTGCGTTCGTTAATCTCGTTTATTCGCTGGCTAACAACCACGAGCAATTTTCCACGAACAGCAATTCGGAATTCATCACATGAAGAAGAGCATCAGCCTGCGAGGATTCTCGGCTTATCGCCTGTGGTCTCAGCTGCCGCACATCGAAACGTCGCACTTGCCCGACGTCATTATGTTCGGGGCTGGTATTGCGCTGTTTTATGGGGTAGTGACGGTGGGGCGATCATGGCTTGGTCCCTTCACGCCAACGGTGGAGATTTCGCGCAGCCTATGGGCTCTGCCGGCTTATGCGGGGTATTCGCTGTTGCGCATCACGATCGCGTACGTGTTGAGTCTGGGATTTACGCTGGTGTATGGCTATGTCGCGGCGTATAACCCACGCGCCGAGCGATTCATGATCCCGCTGTTGGACGTGCTGCAGTCGATCCCTGTGCTTAGTTTTCTTCCGGGAGTGATGCTGGCGATGGTGGCGCTGTTTCCGGGAAGGCAGCTGGGAGTGGAACTGGGCGCGATCCTTCTGATTTTTACCGGCCAGGTGTGGAACATGGCCTTCAGTTTTTATGCTTCGCTGAAGAGTATTCCGAAAGATATGCGAGAAGCGGCGACGATTTACCGGTTTAGCTGGTGGCAGCGCTTCATTCAGATGGAGCTGCCGTTTTCGGCGATCGGGCTGGTGTGGAACTCGATGATGTCGGTGGCCGGAGGATGGTTTGCGCTGATGGTGTGCGAGATGTTCGTGCTGGGGCCAAGGGATTTTCGATTGCCCGGGCTGGGATCGTATTTGCAAACTGCGGCTAGCGCCGGCGATACACCGTCGATCTTGTGGGGCATCGCAACGATGGTTACGGTGATCGTGTTGCTGGATCAATTTGTGTGGCGGCCGGTAATCGCGTGGGCGGAGAAATTTAAAGTCGAGCAAGTGGAGAGCATGGATGCTCCGCGATCATGGGTACTCAACCTGGTGGAACATTCCAGCGGTCTCGCCAGGATTCGGCAGAAGACGCTGCGGCCGCTGGGTGAGCGGCTGCTTCTGTATTTTGCGAAGAAGAACGCGGAAGACAGTCCAGAACAGGTTTCCGCTCCTCTGTGGCGGGATTGGATGGTGCGCGCGCTGGGCGTCCTAGTGCTCGGCGGCATCGGGTACGGCGTGGTTCGGGTCGCGATTATCCTGAGCGGTCTGCAGAAAGTTGAACTGCATGAGGCTGCGCTGGCGCTGGGAGCAACTTTCCTTCGAGTCAATGTCGCGTTGCTGATCGGTGCGCTGTGGACGATTCCAGCGGGAGTGGCGATCGGATTCAATCCTCGGCTGGCTCGCGTCGCACAACCGCTGGCGCAAATTGCGGCGTCGGTTCCGGCGACTGCTTTGCTGCCCGTTATTCTTTTGGTGCTTATACGAATCGGAGGCGGGCTGGGGCTGGCGTCGATTGTGGTGCTGCTTCTCGGAACGCAGTGGTATGTGCTCTTCAATGTAATCGCGGGTGCGATGGCGATCCCGACCGATCTGAAGGAGTGCTGCTCCGTCTTCCGGATTCGAGGAATTGAACGCTGGAAGAAACTGATCCTGCCCGGAATTTTTCCTTACCTCGTGACCGGGCTGGTGACGGCCTCGGGCGGGGCTTGGAACGCGAGCATTGTCGCCGAGTACTTCCACTTCAAAGGGCAAATTTATACGACCACCGGGTTGGGTGCCACGATCAGTCAGGCGACCGACAGCGGAGACTTTCACCTGCTGCTAATAGCGACGATGATGATGGCTGCTACAGTGGTAACAATTAATCGACTGGTTTGGCGCAGGCTCTATGCACTGGCGGAGACGCGTTTCCGGCTGGAAACGTAAACGCTGTTACTTGCAGACATGTTACCGCCGGTTACCTTCTAGTTTCTCTACGAATCGTATTTCATCAGCTTTTAACTTCCTCTTCATGTGGCTGCAAAGTGCCTGCGCTATTTCTGTAACATGCCATCGAACCAATTGCGCGAGGAGCGAAAGCGGGAAGTGTTGTTGCCCCAAGCAGCGGGATTCGCCGGCATTCCAGCGCTGGCGGAAAAGTTTCTTCCCTCGAAACTAATGCAGGAGCTGTACCGGCGGGTCCAGCTATCGGCCGATGGCTTCGATCTCGAGAATTTGCTGGCCGCGATGCGAGTGGATCTGCGCGTGGAAGCGGCCGACGCGGCACGAATCCCTGCGAGCGGTCCGGTGGTGGTTGTAGCGAATCATCCGTTTGGCCTGCTGGATGGGGCGGCGCTCGCGGTATTGTTAATGCGGGTTCGTCCGGACGTCAAAGTGGTGACGAATTTTCCGCTGGAAGACGTTCCGGAATTTACGCAACATTGCATCGCGATGGACGCCTCAGCAAGCGAGGGCAATTCCAATAGCTGGAAGATCGGAGAGGCGAACGCCTGGCTGCGAGAGGGCGGAATGCTTGCCATTTTTCCAGCGGGTGAAGTCTCGCACTGGCAACTTCCGCAGGCGCAAATCAGCGATCCGGGGTGGAGTGACACCGCGATGCAGTTGATCCGTGAGACGGGTGCGTCCGCGTTGCCAGTTTACTTTTGCGGCAGAAACAGCATGGGTTTTCATCTTTTCGGGATGGTTCATCCGAAGCTGCGGGCTTCCTTTCTCTTGCAGGAATTTCTGCAGCAAGAGGGCCGAAAGGTGGAAGTGCGGGTGGGCAGCGTGATTCCGGTAGATGCTGTCGTGGGAATCACGGACAATCGAGAAGCCACAGAGTATTTGCGCTGGCGCACATATCTACTGGCACGCCGGAAGCGGGCGGAGATTTCATCATCGATAGCTGCATGGCCGTTGGCTGTGCGTTGGAAGCTTTCGGAGAAGGTGCAGCAGCCGGTGGCCGCTGCCGAGCCAAGGGAATTGTTGGCAGCGGAATTGGAGCAGCTGGGAGCGGAGCGACGCCTGGCGGAATACGGCGATCTTGCAGTTTATTTGGTCAAGGCGAATGAGGCTCCCCGAATGCTGCGGGAGTTGGGGCGGGCGCGTGAAGTGACGTTTCGTGCTGCGGGAGAGGGCACTGGCAAACCGCGCGACCTGGATCGTTTCGATCGTTATTACTGGCAGCTATTGTTGTGGAATAAGACGAAACAAGAACTGGTGGGCGGTTACCGGGCCGGCAACACGGCGGAAATCCTCGCCGAGCGAAGAGTGCGCGGGCTGTATACGAGCACGCTGTTCCGCTACGATGGGCAGCTTTTTGAAAAAATCGGGCCGGCGCTGGAGTTGGGTCGGTCGTTTGTGAGGCCGGAATATCAGCGGCAATATGCTCCGCTGCTTTTGCTGTGGAAGGGAATCGCGCGGTTGTTGGCCGTGCATCCGGAGACTCCGATGTTGTTTGGCACGGTCAGCATCAGCAATGACTATAGCAAGGCGTCGCGCGAAATGATTTTTCGTTTTTTTGAAGCACGAATGCAGAACGACGAGTTGGCGGGACTGATCGAGCCGCGGCGGCCGTTTCGTCCTGCATGGTTGCGGCCGTGGGATTGCCGAGTGATGTGCCACGCTCTACGCGATCTGGAAGAACTCTCGGAGCCGATTACAGATGTGGAGGCCGATGGCAAGGGGTTACCGATTCTGTTGCGGCAGTATGCGAAGATCGGCGGCAAGCTTCTGGGTTTTAATGTGGACCGGAAGTTCTCCAATGTGCTCGACGGGTTAGTGATGGTCGATCTGCGGCAGACAGGAACCGCCGTGTTGGAACGGTTCATGGGGCGGGAAGCGGCTGCGGGATTCAGGCGCCACCACGGGATGCAACCGTGAAACGGAAGAGACGGTCATTTTCCGGGCTTCAACCTTGTTGCTGCGCTTGGCAGAACGCAGAATTGCGCGGCATCTTTGAGAGCGGCATCCAGCTTCGCTCCTAGAATACTCAGGTCTTCCCGGCTCATTGATTGCTGCATGCGCTCGAAGAGTTGTCGCTCTTCCTTGCGGATATGGGCGGAGAGTTGCTGCGCGAAGGCAGGCAAACCTTCCGAGGTCATGCTGTGGGCTTCCGCACGAGAGAAAGATTCGCGCAACACGGCGTGCTCGGCGATCAGTTCATCCACCAGCGGAATTAATTCACAAAAATGGCGAGCCGTGGGAAACAGTACTTGTTCCTCGGCGGAGAAATGAACCGCGATCTCCTCGCGGAAATGTTGCTCGATCTCTGCCTGCCATGCATCGAGATCGCGGTCAGGGATAGGCTGTGCGCGATCAATGCGGACGCATAGTGCTAGCGCACGCTGGTGCTGGTGGGATAACGGAATCAGACTTTTATCGCGCAGCATAAATCTGTTGGTGAGCGTACCCCAGCGCCTAAGGTCTAAATTTAGCGATTGATGTCACGCCACGGTCGCGGATTCTGAATTTTCTGGATTGGCGGTGCGCACGGTCAGCCAGTCGGTGCGAACCCGCTCCCACTCCTGAATGAGCATGCCGTTGGCTTCGAAGAAGCTGCGGATGCGAAAGCGTTCCCATCCGGCGATCTCTTCGAGAATCGGCGCCAGCACCGCCAGAGCGCTGGTGCTGAGCACGGTGCGCTTCGCAATCTGCGAAACGTGACGCGACTCAGAGACTGCGATGGTGAGGCCATCGCGCGCATTCACGTGCAACATTACGTGGACGTCAGAACTGCCGTCGCCGGTGTAGATCACGTGATCGGGGCCGGTTACGTGCCGGCTGAGCAATTGGTCAAGAACGAAGACCTTGCCGTATCCCGCGGTCGCACGGACCAATGTATCGATCTCTCCGGAAGATTTGTAACGGAATTCTGTGCCGAAGATATGGTCTTTGGGCACGATACCTTCGAGTGCCGAGTGGATCACCTCGACCGGCGCGGCCGACAAAACGTAAAAGTCGAATGAGTAGCCGTCGATTCCTGACTCGAGAAGTTGATAGAGAAGTTGAATATTTTCCTTCAGACGAATGCGCTTGCCTACCTCGTGAAGATGCTCTTTGCGAACTTTTGCCTGGAACTCCGGATCGTGCAGCAATAAATATGCGAGCTCGGCGCCCTGCTGCACAAGATTCATTTTTGCCATGCCTTTGGCTTTGCGTTCAAACTCCTCGGTAGATATTCCGACGAGCTCGGCGAGCACGTAGCCGGAGTCGTTGAAGGTGAGGGTTTGATCGAAATCGCTGGCGAAAATGTAGTGTCTCAAAGGCTTTTCATCCATGAACAATTAGATTCCGACCGTGGTGGGACGGCCCATAAAAAGATTCAATCGGGATTATATGTGTTCCTGGCTATGTGATTGTTAACAAATGAATAACGCCTGACCTGCGGCTTTGCGTTATGAATTGAATTACCAGCGGGCGGCTCCCTACGCACCTTTACTAAATGGCTCGACGCGTCCAGAATAGAAGGTCGGCTTAGTAGAAGTTTGTGTGACCGTGCAGGGTTGTTAAGCGCATGGTCGCGACGATAGCCGCCGAAAAACTTACAGGAGCCCTCATGCTTGCATCTGGTGAACTGATTCGATCGTTGAATTACGTGGAAGATATCACGACTACATTACGCCGTATCTGCATTTCAATTCCAGCAATGAGCACCGAGGAACGCAAGCGTTTGGCGGACAGTTTGCGTGTCGCGGGCGGAGCTCTCAATGAGGCGATTGGAGACCTCGAGAAGGCGCGGCCGTAGTGGGGTCGGAAGCAACGGCGGGACAAGTGAAAACGGTCGCGGTGATCGGCGCCGGCATTATGGGTCGTGGAATCGCGCACGCCGCGGCACTGGGCGGTTACCGCACGATCCTTGAAGACTTGCTGCCGACGGCGCTTCGTCGCGCCGAAAGCGAAATCCGTGCCAATCTCGACAAAGCAGTTGAGCTAGGAAAGGTGCTCGCGCCGGATGCCGATGCAGCGTTTCGACGGCTTGAATATGCGGGCTCGGTGGAACAGGCAGCGCGTGAAGCCGACCTGATTATTGAAGCAGTTCCCGAGGAGATGGAATCGAAGATTGAGATCTTCACCTTGCTCGACAAGATCTGTCGTCCCACAACGATTCTGGCTTCGAACACTTCTTCTCTGAGCATTACAGAAATAGCGAGCGTGACATACCGCGCCAAGAAGTGTGTGGGCATGCACTTCTTTAATCCTGTCCACAAGATGAAGTTGCTCGAAGTCGTGCGCGCTCTGGAAACCGACGACGACACGCTGGCGACCGCAGTTGACGTGGGCCGCCGCATGGGCAAGGAAGTCGTGGTGATCAAAGAGTCGCCAGGATTCATCACGAGCCGCATCAATGCGATGATCGGCAATGAAGCGTTCTACATGCTGCAGGAGGGGATTGCATCGGCGGCGGACATCGACAAGGCGCTGAAGCTTGGGTTGAATCATCCGATGGGGCCGTTTGAACTCGTTGATCTGGTGGGGCTGGACACGCGGCTGAATATTCTCGAATATTTGCACAAGTCGTTGGGGGAGAAATATCGTCCTGCTCCGCTGTTAGTGCAGTATGTGAAGGCTGGACGGTTGGGAAGAAAATCTGGTCGCGGGGTGTACGAGTACCCCGAGGCAGCGAAGACGAAGGCCGTGGAATCAATGCCGTCGGACAAAGCTACGATGGTTGGAGTCAAGCGTTAGTTCAAACCACGATTTGCTCTGCAGCCGAAGCTGAGGCCGGATAGAGATTCGATCCTTTCTTGCTCAACCCCCTTGCTGGCAACTAGCACTTGAAAGCTTTCGCCCATGCCGGCGGGAGTGACCAGATGTTTGAGTTGCAGCGCAACCTTGGCGCGCTCCTGCGGCAGGCGGCATTCCTCGAAGGCGTCGGCAAACTGGTTAGCTTCTCCGATACCCATCAGAAATTGAGATTGTGTGAGGAGTTTGTGGGTCTGCATGTCTTGTTTTTCGGCGGCGGCAGCGAGGGCGGTGAAGTTTACGTCGGCGGTGATGTCTTGTTCGCCGGGGGCTTCGTAGGGGTTTTCGCTGATCGAGTGCTTTCGAATTGCTTTCAACGTTTCGCGGTGGCGACCGGCGAGTTGCTCTTCACGGGTGTAACCGTAATCGATGGCGATTAGGAATCCGCGCTGGATGCTAGTGGTGATGCGATTCATGAATTGTTGTGCGACAAGCGGGGCCTCGACGCGTTCTTTTTCTTCTGCATCCGGATGGATTGAGTAGTGGTCGAGGAAGTCCAGTTCTTCGGGCGAAGGCGCAGCCCAGGTTTCGATGAAGTGGCCGTTGTGCGTGTCGATGCGCAGGGAACCTTGGGCGCTGAGAACCTCGACAGGAAGAGCGTCGAAGAATTCGTTGGCGAAGATGATTGTCGGGATGTTTGAGGGGGACGCTTCGTTGCATGAAGTCCTATTACGCTCGTCCGGGACTTGGCAACTAACGCTGCCAGCTAACCCACGGCTTGCGCCGTGGACTGCATTCTCTCTCGCCTTCGCAGCTGACATGGGCCAGCTTGTCTCGCTGATCTCAAGGGGAAGGGTGTCGGTCAGGCTGGTTTTTCCTGATTCGAGGCGATCTCGCAAAGTCTCTTTGATTCGCTCGCGCAACGCGGGTGAGCGCTCGACGAGAACGTAATGCAGCGCGCGGAAAAAATCCGGGAACTTCTTTTCGGACCAGTCGAGGACGTCTTGCGCGAATAGGCCGCGGCCTGGACCAAGTTCGATTAATTCGATTCGCTCGGGCGAGCCGAGAGCGCACCACATTTCTTCGAACTGGCGGGCCAGGAGACGACCAAAGACTTTATGCACGTCGCTTGACGTGTAGAAGTCTCCAGCCTTGCCGAACTGCTCCGCGTTGCGGGAGTAGTAGCCGAGTTCGGCATCGTAAAGGCAGAGTTCCATATAGCGTGAGAAAGAAATGGGGCCGCTCTCGCGGATTTCCTGCTCGATCTTTTGGCGGAGGGGATTCACAAATCTTTTTGGCGGCGATCGGCACGGTCTTGCGGCGTGCGGATGAACATTTCCACGAAGTAGTCGTGCAGCGCGTCATAGAGCTGGCGCTGGAAGCTCCATTCGAATTGCGGATGGTCGAGGTCGCGGGGATGAAGATCGAAATAGTAGGTGTGAACGGGGATCGAGGCGTCCTTGAACTGGATGATGACCTCTACGCCGTCGCCTTTGGCGCTGGCGGAAAAATTCAGCAGGGGGTGTTCGTAGAGACGGAGCTGGGCGAGGACGCGGTCGAGGCGCGTGAGGGCGGTTTCGGGCACAGAGCGATTGTAAAGCAGGGAAAGCCCTAGAGACTCCTGTTCGGGTGCTGCCGAGATGCAAGGGATCCTTCTTCGCTCAGGAAGACAGATCTGAATAGAAACCGGCGCTACGCGCGAAGCTAGGCGGCTTTGCCGCCGGACAGCCGAGGGCGACTGTCCCTACATAGCGCTACTCGTAGCGCAAGGCTTCGATGGGATTGAGTCTGGCGGCCTTGATAGCGGGCAACATGCCGCTGATGATGCCGACGAAGCTGAGGATGGCGGTCGACCAGATCAGCGTGGCTGCGTCGATGTAGAGATGGATGTCGCCTTCGCTGGCGTTTTCTTCGAAGGCGCTCCACAGGGTCAGCGAGCCCACGCTCCACGAAACCAGATATGCGAGGACCACGCCCAAGAGGCCGCCGAGAGCGGTAATGACGAGCGCTTCGGTGAGGAACTGGAAGAGGATGTGCCAGCGGTGAGCGCCGAGCGCTTTTTCTACGCCAATCTCGCGTGTACGCTGGGTCACGGAGACCAGCATGATGTTCATCAGGCCCACGCCTCCGATGCCGAGCGTGAGCAGGCCGATGAAGCCCAGCAGAATCTTGATGCCCGTGCTGATAACTCGCAGATCGAGCAAATCGGCGAAAACGTCGAAGACGAAGATGGCCCGGTGGTCTTTGGGATCGAAGTTGTGGTGAAAGCCCATTGAGTTACGCACCGCCTGCACGACCTTGGCGTGGTCGCCTTCGTATTCCATCACGATGGAATTCAGATAATACGTCTTGGCGAGGTCGCTCATGGCGCTGAAAGGAATGTAGACGTGAGCGTTGATGTTGTCGTCGCCGTTCTGCACCTGGTGTTTGAGCACACCGATGACTTGATAGGAAATCCCATCGAGACGGATGCTTTCGGCGAGAGCATTCTGGCCGGAGAAGAGTTTCTTTCGCACATCGGAACCAATGACCGCGACGCGGGTGTGCGTGAAGTCATCGGCTTCGCTGAAGAAGCTGCCCTCCGCAGTGTCAAGACGGCGCATGCGGCCGTAGGTGGCGTAGACGCCGCTGACGCCATAGGTGGCACTGCGGGTGCCGTAGGCAACCAGAGTTTGCTTGGCGACTTCGGGAGAAACGTGTTTGAGAAGCGGTACTTCGTTGCGGATGTAGTCGAGGTCGTTGATGGTTAACTTAACCTCGGTGCCGGCCTTGGTGCCTCCAGCCTGAAGTTCGGTGCGGCCGGGGAAGATGAGGACGAGATTCGTTCCAAACGAGCGGAAGGCGGCCCAGACGCCGCGTTCGAAGCCTGTCCCGTAAGCCAGAAGAAGGACGACCGTGGCGATTCCCCAGGCCATGCCCAGCATGGTCAGCAGGCTGCGGCGACGATTGTGGCGCAGCGCGTTGTAGGCCTGAGTTGCGAGATCGACGATCATTCTAAGTGCGGCTCCTGGCTCTTAGCGTCTGGCTTCTGTTGCTAACTCTTAGCTTCCGGCTCTCGTGTTTCATTAATACCAAGTCTTCACTCTTGCCTCAGCGCGTCCACTGGCTCCATTAACGCGGCTTTGCGCGCGGGATAGAGACCTGCGGAGATTCCTGCGATTGCCAGTGAACCGATGGCCGCGAGGGCGGACGCGGGAATGATTCGCGGCGTGTCGAAGCCTTCCGGCGCTGGCAGCATAGCCAGCAGCGTGACAAAGCCTGTGGCCAGAGCCAGTCCGATACCGCCGCTGAATGCTGTGAGGAAAGCGCCTTCTATAAAAAATTGCGTAAGAATATTCTGATGAGTCGCGCCCAGCGCTTTGCGCAGACCGATCTCCTTAGTGCGCTCACTCACCGAGACCAGCATGATGTTAATGATGCCAATCGCGCCAAGCCCGAGGGTGACGACGCCGACCACGCCAAGGAACCAATCCATTGCGCTGAAGATTTTGCCCACGCGCTGCATGTTTTCGATGGTGTCCCAATCTTCGAAGGCATCTTCGAGCTTGGGATCGAAGCCGTGGCGGCCGGCGATGATCTGATGAATCTCGTTCTTGGCTTCGTTGTGCATCTCTTTACTGTCCGGCCGATAGTTGAGGAATGAAATGGCATCTTCGGAGTTTGCTTTTGTCAGGCGAAACAGATTGCGCATGGTCTCGACCGGGATAAAAATGCGCGAGTTGGTGCCATTATTGCCGTCGCGGCCAACTTTGGAGGCGACGCCGATGATCTCGAAACTGATGCCATTCAGAAGAATGGTGGAACCCAAAGCAGGGCGGCCGGGAAAGATATTTTTGAGCAGTTCCCATCCCACGACAGCGACGCGGCGGCGCTCGGCGTTGTCCTGATCGTTAAACCACCGGCCGGGACTGATGGGGACGTTGCGAATCTGATTGTAATTGGCGGCTACGCCGAAGACCTGGCCGTTGGTCGAGCCGTAGTCGCTGACAGCGCGGATATCCTCGCGATTCAGCACCGGCGAGACGGCTCCTACAAACTTGGCTTGCTGGCGAACGGCCTGGTAGTCGGCGTAAGTGAAGTAATAAGTTTGCCCGGACTGGGTGCTGCCCTCGACGGCGGGGATGCGCCCGGGAAACATGAACATGATATTTTGCCCCAGGTTGGCGAGTTGCCTTTCCTGACCGCTGCGAAAGCCTTCTCCAAGGCCCACCAGCAAAAGCAGAGAGCCAACCCCCCAGGCGATGCCGAACATGGTAAGGAAAGAGCGCAACTTGTGCGCCCACAGCGTCGAGAGCGACTGCCGGACGATGTCGAGTAGTATCCGCATGGACTTACGCCCCCGCGACTCCCGGAGAGTGCGCGGGGGCAACGTTCAGGCAAGGGGTCTCAGTCTCGCCCAACGATCTACTGGATGGTACGCAGAGGGGGTATGCGAAGTTCCCCGCTGCTGTTCGTGATTAGACCGTGAAACCGCGAGAAACGTTAGCCGGGAGGGAGACTTGGCCCTTAAGTGCTGCAGAATCAGAACTCGAAGTAGCCACCTGGGCGGGAAGGGCCATCGGTTCCGGTGGCAGGAAGCAAGCCGACAACTCCGCGCAAATGCTCCCATGCGGCCTCATTGAGGGCGGGATCGGAGCTGACGAGGTCACGGATCATATCCCATGCAGCTAGGTTGAGAGCGCCTTCTGGTGGAGGGCCCATGGCAAGAGAGACCGAACACTGCGGACAAAACGAAATGCGATGCGCGGTCGATTTCTGGCGCGGTTTGATACCGACAGTCTGCGCGAACATGTAGAGGGCGACCGACTTCTGTCCAGTTTCGAGTTCGCGATTGCAACGAAGACAGTGCATGTTCTGCAAAAACATCTCTCCCGGGGGATTGCGTCGATAAAGATTATGCCGATATAAGGCTGCGTCGATTCAAGATAAATAGTGTCTTCATGTTGGGACGGCAGCAAGTATGCAGAAAGATTCCGGTGGAGTCTTGGGGGACAGGCCAGATAGCCGCAACCCGGGAACCAAGTTGTGCTCTAGGCAGACGCGGAGGGAATCGGGCACCCTGTTGCGATGAGTGCGGATCGGGCGGGAGAGAGAAGTGTGAGCACGTTTGCATCGCCTCGTCGACCCGAGAGGCTGGTGCGACTCTCGCAACTTCGCAGACTGCGTGATTGCGAACAGGTCGCGGCGGTTTGCTACCGAGTGGCCAAAGATGGCATCGAGTTTCTGCTGATTCGGACGCGCGGCAACGGACGCTGGACTTTTCCGAAAGGCAGCACCGAAGCGGGCTTGACCCACGCACAGGCGGCTGCTCTGGAAGCTTTTGAAGAAGCGGGAGTTCACGGGCGGATCGAAGAAGCTTCGTTCGCTCGATATGTTCGGCGCAAGAGAAGTGATGGACGGAAATCCCGCGGAGTGCTCGAAAAAGAAACTGAGGTCAACGCCCATCTGTGCGAGGTGTCGCGGCTCAGTCCGCCACAGGAATCGAATCGTGATCGCACCTGGTTTTCTGCGCAGGATGCGAGGCGGCGGTTGCGGGAGGGACGTGAGGCGCAGGACGGAGCCTCGTTCGCGCGCGTGGTCGACAGAGCTGTAGCGCGTATCGAGCGGTTACGCAGCAAAACTGAAGTAGTCGATTTCCGGCAAGGAGATGATGGGCCGGGCGGGTTTGCGGCGCGACGAGATGCGCTGCAACAGGTGCGGTTCGAGGCTTTTGAAGGAGCTTATCGCGAAATAGCGGAGGCTTGGTTTGGCACGGACGGTCGACCTAAGGGAATCGTGGCGGTGAAATCTCGACAGACTTTGCAAGGCGAGGTCTTGGAATTCCTGCCCGGGCGAGAGAAAAAAACTAAGGCTCTGGGTACTGGAACAAGGAATCGTTGAGCACGGACATGCGAAGTTTGGAATCGGACTGCAAAAAGCAGGCTTTCACTCCTTGTTCTTCGGCCGCTCGAAGGCCTTTTGCATATATTTGCGGGCCTCTTGTAAAGCGCCGAAGGTGTCATCGTTGGTTTGAATGGCTTGCCGGTATTCGTTGATGGCGCGCTCGCGCTGGCCGGTAATGTCGAAGATCTTGCCCAATTGAATGTGGCTCCAAACTTCGGTCCAGCGCGGTTCGCCGTTGCCGTTGATGGAGGCTCGATACGAGTTGGCGGAGGACTGGTAGTTTCGCTGCAGGAAGAAAATCTCGGCGATGCGATAGTGAGCAAGGGAACTGTTCTTGTTGAGATCGAGCGCTTTGTTGAACTCGGTAAGCGCGCCGGAGAGATCTCCCTGCTGCTGCAGAGCCTGGCCGCGAAGGATGGAGGCGTGCAGCTTTACGTCTGAAGTGTTGGTGAGCACGTGATGGTCGGGATCGACAGCGATTCGGCGCGGCCGGCCGAAAGTTTCTACCGTGAAGGGCGAACTGGTGCTGACTACTTCGATTTTCTTGTCTTCGGTTTTGCCGTCGGTGTCGATGCGAAGATCGACGGGCATGCGGAACAAGTCGAGGTCCTGCGAAATCTCGCCGGTCACGCGGAAGCCCTTGTTGTTGCCCATGCGGTACGTGGTGTACTTCACTTTGAATTCCGGAGCACCGGTGGAATCAAGCCACTGGGAGAAAAACCAGGTGAGCTGGTCGCCGTAATTTTTTTCCGCGATCTCCTTGAAGTCGTCCATGGTGGCCGATTTACCGGCATAGGTTTCGGAGAACTCACGCATCGTTTTGAGGTACTTGTCTTCGCCGAGAACCCAGCGCAGCATGTGCAGGATCATCGCGCCCTTGTCGGTGACGAGCGACTGAAATTCAGTCGAAAACGGATCGAGTTTGGCGGCGCTGGAGAGTGGGATAGTGTCATAGGCAAGAGCGCCGACTGACATGTCCTTGATCGCCTCTTCAAGACCCGCGGATCCAGCGGCGCTTTCCACGTACATGGCCTCCGAGTAGCGCGAGAATCCGTCGATCACCCACCAATCATCTTTGGTCGCGGGACTGACAGAAACGCCCCACCATTGATGGGCGATGGCGTTGGCGAGCAGCCGGTAGTTTGTTTTTTCTGTAATCGAAGGACCTGCGAGGCCTGCGATTTCCGGAGCCCACGCATAGGGAACGGTATCGCCCGGAAGTTCGACGACGTTTAGTTTCGACGACAACGGCGTGCCATATAGCGTGATGAAATAAGTGAACTCCTGCACCGCGGTCGTGGTGTACTCGGGCGCTAGTTTTTGATGATCGGGTTTGAAGAAGACGTGGAGGTCCATGCCGGCTTCGTCGCTCTTGTATTCCTGAAAGATGCCGGCGACGATGGTGCCGGGAAAGCTTGGCTTCGAATAAACGAAGGTAAATGTCTTCGTCGGGAGGCCATTGGTGTTCGGCTTTTTTGACGGCGGATTGTCAGTGACTGTGGTCTTTCCGCTGCCGATCACCATCATGTGAGCGGGAACGGTGACGCTGATGGTTGCGGTGAAGCGGTTAAGGCCGTAGCCGCTGACTGGGAACCAGCGTCCAGCGTAGAGCAGATAGCTGGTGTCATCGCCAATGTGGGCGAGCATGAGGCCGGATACGGGGCTGTCGTCTGCGGTCTCAATGGAGCCTTCATATTCGAAGGTAAGTGTGGTCGAAGCATCTTTGCTAAGGCCGGTAGGCAGGGGCACGCGAATGGTGGAATCCTGAGTAACGCGCTCGGCTGACAGCGGCTGGTTCTTATCGTCGAGAACCCGGGTCACCCGCAGGCCGTTGTGCAATTCGAAGATGGCTGTGTTCAGATCTTGAAGGGCGGTGAATTTGACCTTGGCGCGAGCAGAAATCTGGTGAATGTGAGGCGTAAGTTCCGCCTCGATCTGATAATCGTCGACGCGCAGGCGGGTCTTTTCCGCGCCTTGGGAGGCAGTCGAGCCAAAAGCCAATAGCAAAAGGACAAAGGAACTCGACAGGACGCTCGGGACGCGCCGGAAGCGAATCTGCATTAAGGAGAGTCTCCAGGAAACGGGGCTAACCATTCCCTATGATGAAGATTCTCACCTAAAAGATGCTGGGAGCACAAGGTTTAACAAGCCCTGTGCCCCTTCGAGCCGTGCGAGAACCAGCCTTCAATTCCCCGGATGACATCACGGAGTCTGAGTTCGTCGCAGCAGGGCGAGAATGATCTCGGCGGCACGGTCTGCGGGGAGTTGTAGCGGTGAGCCTTTGAGATTGCCTTCAGGGGCGAGGAGTTGGGCTTTGACCTTGGTCAGCCCTTCCAGCATGCGGGTGCGTGCCAATCCGTCGGGCAGAATTTCCTGGAGGCGGGTAACAACATTTTGCGGCGTGAAGTCGTGTTGCACCAGTTCGGGGACGATCTGCTCCCCGGCGATCAGATTGACCATGGCAAAGTAGGGGACTTTGATTCGCGGCTTGCCAAGAATATACGTGACAGGCGAGACGCAATACACCATCACGAATGGAGTGCGCATCATCGCTGCCTCAACTGTAGCCGTGCCGCTGGCAATGATGCCGATACGGGAGTGATGTAGCGCAGGCAGGGAGTCAGGGACGAGGGTGATGCGCGGTTGAGCGATGGTTTTTGCGTCGATTAAGTTTTGCAGAAAAGCGCGGTCTAGCGTAGGTGCAACGGGGAGCAGGAATTCGTAATTGGGGCCCAGTCGCGCGGCTGTTTGAAGGATCGTGGGCAGGTTCATGCGAACTTCTTTGACGCGGCTGCCGGGCATCAGAGTGATCCAATGCTTTGAGGGGTCGAGGTGAAATTGTACGGCGTAGTCGCCGCGGTCGATTGCCGGTCGCGGCAGTTCCGCGAGGGGATGGCCGACGAAGGTAGCATCCACGCCGCGGTCGCGGTAAAACTTTTCTTCAAACGGAAAAATGACGAGAGCCTTGTCGATGTAATTGCGCAACAGGCGGACGCGTCCCCGGCGCCACGCCCAGAACTGTGGTGCAACGTAGTAGACAACAGGAATGCCGCGCTTCTTCATTTGGCGGGCGACGCGCCAATTGAAGGCAGGAGAATCGATCACGATGGCAAGATTGGGCTTACGCCTGTCGGCTTCCGCAATCAGATGCTTGTAAAGCCCGTAGATTTTCGGTAGATGGCCTAGGATTTCGGTAATGCCGACGACGGAGAGATCCTTCGCATCGACGACCGTGTCACAACCCGCGGCGCGCATGCGGTCTCCGCCGCCGCCGAAGAATTCGAGCGATGCATCGCGGCGGCGTAGGCCTTCGATCAGCTGCGCTCCATACATTTCGCCCGAAGCTTCGCCAGCTGAGATCAGAATTCGCAAGAGAGCATTGTAAGCGGCTGTGGCCACAAACGGTCAGATACTGCGGGCGATTATGATTTGATCTGAATCAATCCCGCGTCCTGGGATGGAAGAGCCGGGGCGAGATGCTGCGGGGCGCGCCATCCATCGAAGATAGAAACCTGGTGAACGCACGAAACGGTGCAGTGCGGAGCGCAGCCTTTTTCGGTGAGATATTCGCGGCGCATGTCGTCGCGGGTGTAAGTGGCGAGGGGCACACCTGGATAGCCGCGCTGCTGCGAGCAGTAATGCACCAGCCCGTCTTCGCAAATGTAGAGGTAGCGGGCACCGGCACGGCATCGCCACGCATTGGGCAGGCCTTGAGCAATGTTGTCCTGGAAGGCATTGATGCGGGTGAAGCTACGCTTCTCCCACGACTTCATTTCGTTGTAGATACGGCGCTCTTCGCCGCCCAGCGGCTGCAGCTGGCCACTGCCGTCATGGATGATTCCGACGGTGGAACTGAAACCCAGTTCGATGGCGCGTTTGCCGATCGTGAGCGCATCCTGCGGATTCGGAATGCCACCGCCCACCACGGAATTGATATTCACGTGAAACTCGGCGTGCTCGGCAAGCCATTGCAATTTCTTATCAAGGACTTTCAGGCTTTTCTTCGACACATCGTCGGGATTCACGTTGTCGATGGAAATCTGCAGCCATTCGAGTCCGGCGCGGTTCAGGCGTTGGATGCGTTCGGCGACGAGCAGATATCCGTTCGTGATAAGCCCCGCGATCATGCCGTTGGCGCGGATGCGGCGAATCACGTCGTCCAGTTCGGGATGCAGCAACGGCTCCCCGCCTGAGATCGTGACCACCGCGGTGCCGAGCACGCCCAGCTTATCGATTCGGCGGAACATTTCGTCCGTAGGCACGGGCTTCGAGAAATCGTCGAATTCATTGCAATAGGTGCAAGCCAGGTTGCAGCGGCGAACGGGAATGATATGTGCCAGGAGGGGATGATCGGTCGAAGCAAGAGCACGAGCAGCCATTGCCGCTCCGCGCAGGTTGCGGTGGAGCGCTTTGGCGCGTCGGCGCAAGGTTGTGAGGGTCGAGGGCATGGATTGAATACTTCTATTACAGCACAGCCGACGCGTGAGTGTGTGCCTCGGAGCATTGATTGGCGGATTCCCAAAGGCGAACGGCGGTTTGAGATCGATGAACCGGAATCTGAGAATTGCTTTGGGACTGCTGCACTGTGCCGTATTATTTTCCTGTTATTTCGTTTATGAAGAAGGAAGTTTCCCTGACAACCGACGGAGCTTGCATACCCAACCCAGGCCCGGGAGGGTGGGCCTGCATCTTGCGCTACAAGGACACCTGCCGCGAGTTGTGGGGAAGAGAAGCGTCCAGCACCAACAACCGGATGGAGCTAAAGGCCGCGATAGAAGGCTTTCGTGCGCTGAAGGAGCCCTGCTCCGTCACGGTTAAAACAGATTCTCAGTACTTAAGAGATGGCATTACAAAGTGGATACAAAACTGGAAAAGTAACAACTGGTTGCATAAAGTGAAGCATCAGGGTAAGCAGCCGGTAAAGAACCGGGATCTGTGGGAAGAAATTGACCGCCTCACCGAAATACACGAAGTGACTTGGATTTGGGTTAAAGGGCACTCAACCGACCCGGACAACAATCGCTGCGACAGTCTAGCCAACGACGCGGCCACTGGAAGGCTGGCATGCGCATAAGTTGGGAACCCGCGATTCAAGTGCCTAGCATGTGGCCAGCTTCATGTAGCGTGCCGATCGCCGCTCCCACGAATTCTTCCTGCACGAAGACGTAATCCGTGTCGTAGGTCGAAATGGCGAAGATTGGGATGCCGTTGTTCGAGAGCGGTTCGATGAAGGAGAGTAGCACTCCGGTTTGCGAGAAGGCGAACGGACCTTCTAGTTTTAAACAGATCCAGCGCGGGCCGGTGTCGATCTCTTTGGGGATGTTATTTGCGAGGCAGACGATGGAGAGTTCGTTGGTGGTGCGGGTGATCGACGTGAAATCGCCCTTCGTAGCCCAGTCGGGGGTAGTCGCTCCCGGGGCTAAGCGGATGATAGTGTAGAAGCCGGGGAGTTGGCGGAATTTCAGTTGATGCTTGGGGCGAGGGGCTCGGGATTCACTTTCTCGATCTGTGAGATGCATTTCCTTGGCCTCCAGCAACCGCCGGGCTTCGCCCGACCGGACAGCCGAGGGCGGCTGTCCCCACATTAAATCTTCAACCCTCAACAGCTTTGTGCACTGCGGCTCTTGCCAATAGGCGTGTGGAATCGAGCGTGGGGAGCGGAGAAGATACCGGCGTTACCAGGAGCGGAATCTCCGTGCAGCCGAGCACAACCGCATCGCAGCCTTCATCCTGAAACGACCGGATCACTTCCACGTAATAGGCGAGCGAACGCGGAATGATCTGGGCATTGACCAGTTCGTGCATGATGATCTGGTCGAGGTGTTCGCGCTGTTCGGCGGCGGGCACGCGGTGCTCGATGCCGGCCTCCTCCAGAGCTTCGCGATAAACCGGCCCCTCCATCAGATAACGCGTGCCGAGCACGGCAAGGCGCTTGAACTGGCGGCGGTGAGCCTCTTTCGCAACTTCCCTCGCGATGTGCAGCCAGGGGCGCGACGAGCGATATTCGACCAAGCCAAAGGCCTGGTGAATCGTATTGTCGGGACAAATCAGAAAATCGGCCCCGGCGTGAGCCAGCTTGTCCGCCGACGATAGCATCAGCTCGGCAACGCCCGCCCAGTCGTTGGCGCGGATGAATTGCATATACATCGCGAGTGGGTGCGAATGCAGGGAAACTTCAGGGTGATCGTGAGTCCCGAGCAGCTGTGCTCCCTCGATCGCAATAGTGCGGTAGCAGAGCGCAGCTCCTTCGGTGCTGCAGGCGACGATGCCGATGTGTTGGGGCATATTGAGGCAGTTCCAGTTGTCAAAATTTGGTTCTCAGAATTCGGTTCTCAGACTAAGGCTACGCTGTGAGCTAGTTTTACCTCACGAGTGTTCGCTATGGGACAACGAAAAGTTAGAAATCATCTGGCGGCGGCAGCATCGAAGAGATCCAGAAACTCCAGCTTCTTTTCGGCGGGCAAGAATGATGCTTCAAATGAGTTGCGAGCCAGTTCGCGAAGATGCTCGTCGGTGAATCCAAAAGTTTGCTGCGCGACCTGATATTCGCGGGCAAGCGTCGTGCCGAACATGGCGGGATCGTCGGTGTTGAGCGTGATCATGACGCCATGATCAAAATAACTTTTTGCCGGATGATCGCTGAGGTTGGGGCAAAGGCCGGTGCGGAAGTTGCTGGTGAGGCAGATTTCTACCGGAACCTGGCGCTGGCCGAGTTCTTCGACGAGATCGGGATCATGGAAGGCAGTGAGCCCATGGCCAATGCGTTCGACGCGCAAATTAAGAGCGCCCCATACGGATTCGGGCGGGCCAGTCTCGCCGGCGTGAGCAGTCAGGCGCATGCCATGGTCGGCGGACCAGGCGTAGCCATCGCGGAAGATTTCGGGCGGACCTTTTAGTTCGTCGCCGCCGACCCCGATGCCAACGACATGGCGATCCTGGTAGCGAACCGCCAACTCGAAAACTTTTTGCGCGGCCTCCGCTCCTAGTTGCCGAACCGCGTCAAAGATCCAAAGCAGCGAGATGCCGAAGTCGCGAGCGCCGCGCGCGCGGCCGCGATCCAGACCTTCGAAGATGGCTGCAAAATCCTGCTTGCGCCAGAGGCACACTCCCACCGAAACGTAAACCTCGGCATGGAGGACGTTTTCTTCTTTCAGGCGCTGCATCAGGCGGTAAGTGATGAGTTCGTAATCATCTGCTGTGCGCAGGTGCTCGGTGATGTTCTTGAACGCGAGCAGGAAACCGGCGAAATCGGCGTATCGATAAAGCTGATCGACCTCGGCCTGTGTAGAACGTTCGCCGTGCCGCTGCCGGAGTTCGAGGAGCGTGGCCGGATCGATTGCCCCCTCGAGATGCAGATGCAACTCGGCCTTGGGCAAGAGTCGCAGAAAGCTGCTCGGGCGCTCGGGTGCGGAAGCCATCACTCCTTGATTGTAGAGTTTTGGTGGGAGATTTGCGAGAAGCAGAGCGGGATTCACCAAGGAGGCCCAGAGTCGCGGAATGCAATGGTGAAAACGTCCTTTGGGGCCGGTCGTGGCCGAATGGCTAAAGGGATCCTTCGACTGCACAAACCGATTCGCTTTGCTCGCCGGTCTGTTTCGCTCAGGATGACAGCGCGTTCTGACTGACAGTTGATGGCTGACAGCTACTTCTTCGCGAACTCGCTGTGGTGCCGGCTGTAAAAGATATAAATCAGCAGGCCCAAGCCGAGCCAGACCACGAAGCGGAGCCATGTGATCACAGTGAGGCCGGTCATGAGGCCGCCACAAAGGATGATTGAGATCAGCGGGAACCACGGGACGAACGGGACTCGGAAGGCGCGCTTGCGCTCGGGCTGCCTGCGGCGCAGGATGATCACTCCCAGCGAAACCAGAACGAAGGCAAACAGCGTACCGATGTTAGCGAGGTCGGCGGCGTCTCCAATGTCGACGAGGCCCGCGGGAATCCCTACGGCAAAACAGGCGATCCAGGTCGACCAGTGCGGCGTTTTATATTTCGGATGCACCGCCGAGAACAGCTTCGGCAGCAAGCCGTCGCGGGACATGGCGTACCAGATGCGCGCCTGCCCGTACTGAAAAACGAGTAACGACGAGATCATGCCCGTGAGCGCTCCGATCACGATGACTGATCGGAAGATCGGATGCACACCCAGATACTTCATCGCGTAGGCCACGGGCGCTTCGGCGGCTGCACCGGAGACGAAGGTGGTGTACTTCATCATGCCGAGCAGGACGACGGCCACGCCGACGTAGAGCAGCGTGCAGACCACCAATGACATGATGATGCCGAAGGGCAAATCTTTTTGCGGATTGCGTGATTCTTCGGCGGCAGTGGAAACGGAATCGAATCCGATATAGGTGAAGAAAACGATGGCCCCTCCGGTAACGATTCCGGCGAAACCCGAAGGCGCGAAGGGCACCCAGTTTGCGGGCTTAACCAACATTCCACCGACTACCAGAAAGGTCAAAATGGCGCCGATTTTCACCGCCACCATGATGTTATTAGTCTCCGCCGACTCCTTTACTCCGCGTACCAGCAGCAGCGTGAGAATGAAAACGATGAGGAAGCCGGGGAGATTGAAATAAGCACCCGTCGCCTGTCCGCCAGCCCAGACCGGACTGGCAAGTTTTTCTGGCAAGTTAACGCCGAATACCGCCAGCTGTGCTTTTATATAACCGGCAAAGCCAACCGCGACTGCGACGTTCGAGACTACATATTCGAGGATGAGGTCCCAGCCAATGATCCAGGCGAAAATTTCGCCGAGCGTAGCGTAAGAATATGTGTAGGCACTGCCAGCGATCGGAATCATCGAGGCAAGTTCGGCATAACAGAGGCCAGCGAAGCTACAGGCGATTGCGACCAGGAAAAACGAAATCGCGATCGATGGTCCTGCTGGCGGGCGTCCGTGCATGAGCGCTCCCGCCGTGCTGCCGGTGCGCAATAAATTTATGATTACGTCGAGTGCCTGTGCATGCAGGATCGATGGGGCCTGAAAATATTCGCCGGCTGCGGCTGTGCCAGTGAGAATAAAAATTCCCGAGCCGATGATTGCGCCGATGCCCAGCGCCGTCAACGACCAGGGGCCGAGGGTTTTTTGCAGCCGCTGCCCGGGAGCCTCAGATTCGGAAATCAGTTTGTCGATCGACTTGCAGCAGAATAGCTGGTTGTCAGAGGTGCGAACCGTGGCGGTGGGTTCCGTGGACGATGACGATTCGGACAAGTGGTGGTTGTCTCCTGAACAGCAATTAGCAGTTAGCAACTAGCACTTAGCCGGGGCCGATCTCCCTTTTGTTCGGGAATCGCCCCGGCTAAACGCCGAGCTCTTAACTTGCCGCTTACCGCTTCGACTGGCCACGAGCCAGCTTCTTCACCTTGCGCTTCTTCGATCCGCGGGCGTAATCGCGGGGCTTCTTGGGCTTTTCCGCTTTCGCCTTCTTGCGCGCGGCGCGTTTCGACTTCTTACGTTCTTCTTTTGTCAGCTCTGCTGTGTTGGCCATGATTGCTTTCTTGTAGACAGGATTTTGTAATTTGGTAATTTTGTAATCGGATAATTTCAAACCGATACGTTTGAAATTACCAAATTACCCGATTACTAAATTACCAAATCGCGCTCAGCCACGCTCCAGCTGCGCGTACTTCTCCACCAATTTCTTCAATCCGAAGCGAGGGAATTGTACCGTAATCTTGGCATCTTCGCCTTCTCCTTCTCGCTGGTATACCGTTCCCTCGCCATATTTGGGGTGACGCACCTTCTGGCCGGGTCGAAATCCGCGTTTGCCGGCGGGTTCTTCCGCCGGCGTTTTCGGGACGGTAAACTTCTTACCGCGCGACGCGAAGAACTCAGCGATGTTCTCGATGGAGTTGTAGGGCTTGGCTGGAGCCCTACTTTTCTGCCGGTTGATTTGCCCGCCATTGCGCTTCCAGCTTGCGCTTTGATCTTCGTCTTCGTAGGAGTAGTGGGTATGCTCGTCGTCAAACGCTGCAGCGCTTCGCCCCGCCGGACGACTGGGAGCGGCCGTCCCCACATAGGCCGTGCCCACGTTTGCCGAACTGCGACGCCTGCCTAGCTCTTCGATCAACGGTGCGGGAACTTCTTCGAGAAAGCGCGACGGAACGCTTGCTTCCGGCATGTCGGTGCCGTATCGGCGGCGGTAGACGGCGCGAGTCAGGATCAACTGGTCCATGGCGCGGGTCATTCCGACGTAACAGAGGCGGCGCTCCTCTTCGACTTCGTCGGGCTGCAGCATGGTGCGCGAGTGGGGGAAGAGTCCTTCTTCGAGGCCGCTGAGGAAGACGAGAGGAAACTCCAGGCCCTTGGCGGCGTGCAAGCTCATCAGAGTGACTTGCGACCGCTCATCATAATCGTCGGCGTCGCTGATGAGAGCGGCGTGGTCGAGAAACTGGTCGAGGGTTTCGCCGCGGTCGCGCGAGTCCATGGCGGCGTTCACCAGTTCGTGTAGGTTTTCAATGCGCGAGAATGCTTCCGGTGTATCTTCGGCTTCGAGCAGCTTGATGTAGCCGGTGCGGTCGATGAGGAACTTGAGAATGTCGGATGTACTCACCGTGGGAGCGGGAAATGGACTCGCGGCTTCAGTATCGCCAGCGCTAAGCGCGCTTTCATTCTCGAATACCGCTGGCGGTTTGTTGGGGGCTCCTTCGCTGGCGACATTCTCTTCGTCGGGCACGCCGTACGCTCCGCCGAAATCGAAGGCTGTGTTTTCGAACTCGGAGGGATCGAAGGCAGCTGCATCGTCATCGCCGGAATCGTCTGCGACAGCTTGTAAGGATTGTGGCGCCTCCAACAACGCGGGCGAGGGCGCCCGCGCCACACTTGCCTCCGCGCTTTCTTCTTCGAGGTGTTCGACAAACGTTCCCGCCAACATCGCTTGCGCATCCCGGATCAATTGCTGGAAGCTTTTCAGTGCCGCCAACGCACGTGGAGGCAGGAGTTGACGGCGAATCGCCTCACCAAGTGCGCCCCATAACGACAATCCAGTTTCGAGCGCCAGGCGTTCGATGATTTCGATGGTGCCTTTGCCGATGCCGCGAGTGGGCGTGTTGATGACGCGCAGCAGCGAGATCGAATCGTCGGGATTCTGAATGACTTTGAGGTACGAGATCATGTCTTTGATCTCGGCGCGCTCGTAGAACGAGAATCCGCCGACCACGTGATACTTGAGGCCGTAGCGGCGCATCGCCTCTTCAAAAAGCCGCGACTGCGAATTGGTGCGGTAGAGCACAGCGGCGCGCGGAATTTCGCCGCCCGAGTTTTCAGCACGACCGGCTTCACGCAAATATTTTGCGATGTGATCGGCGGCGAAAAGCGCCTCGTTTTCGCCGTCGGGAGCTTCATAATAACCAATCTTTGTGCCACCCTGACGCGAAGTCCAAAGATTCTTGCCTTTACGGCGGAGATTATTCGCGACCACGGACGAGGCGGCCTGCAAAATATTCTGCGTTGAGCGGTAGTTTTGTTCGAGGCGAATAATCTTTGCCTCGGGAAAATCCTGCTCGAACTCCAGGATGTTGCGAATGTCAGCCCCGCGCCAGGAATAAATCGACTGATCTTCATCGCCGACCGCGCAAACGTTATGCCGCCCGCCGGCAAGCATGCGCATGAGTTCGTACTGCGGGCGGTTCGTATCCTGATATTCGTCGATCATCACATACTGGAATCGGCGATTGTAATACTCGCGCACCGGCGCAGACGTCTTTAAGAGCCGAGTGGCTTCCAAAAGGAGATCATCGAAGTCGAGGGCGTTCGCCTTGCGCAGTTCCTTTCGGTATTCCTCGAACAGATGCGCGATCTTCTCCGTCTTAGGATCGGCCGATTGCAGGTAAAGCTCCTGTGGATCGAGCATGTGATTCTTCGCCCACGAAATGCGCGATAGCACATTGCGCGGCGTGAGTTGCTTGTCGTCGAGGCCGAGGCGCTTCATGATCCCTTTGACTACCGCCTGCATATCGCTTTCGTCGTAGATGACGAATTTTTTTGTATGGCCAATCGGCGCTTGGCCGGGCGTCGCCGAAGGAATCTGCAGAGCTTCAATGTCGCGGCGAAGCACGCGCACACAAAAAGAATGAAACGTTGAGATGACTGGCTTGGCGATGCTGAGTCCGCCGACAAGTTTTTCGACGCGCTCACCCATTTCCGCGGCTGCTTTGTTGGTGAAAGTCATTGCCAGAATGGATTCCGGCATCACTCCGACGTGCTCGATGAGGTAGGCGATGCGATAGGTGATGACACGGGTCTTTCCGCTACCCGCGCCGGCGAGGATCAGCACCGGGCCTTCGGTAGTTTCCACGGCCTCACGCTGCTGCGGGTTGAGTTGATCGAGAAAAGACAATGCGGAAGTGGCTCCGGAGTCGATGCTTCAATTTTACAGGAAGTGCCCAAATTGCCTTATCGCCCCCGTTTTGTCGGAAGAGCTATGCCTGAACTGGTTGTCCGCCATTCGTAATAGCCTGAGATCTTTGTCGATCGGCTGATGGAATTATGGTATCGTGGCTGGGCTCGGCGCCAAAAGCCAATGGCAATTGTTTTGTTCTAACTAAACTAGGAGGTGCCACATGGCACTCCGGGCCGTGGCAATTGTAGTTATCGTCGGCTGCGGCTTATCGCCGTCGTCGTCCGCTAGTACACCCAATCCCGTCCTGGCCGGGCGGGCACTGGCACAGGACTCCTCGAACAGTCAGAACTCACTAAAGCCGAACACTAGGCCGCCGCGCCGGATTCAACTGGCGGCACAGAATGACTCGGGAATAACCGGCCTCATTTCTCTCAATACCAGCAGAAAAAATCCCTCTGGCACCGACGTATTTGTCGGATTCAATCAGACCGCCGCCAATACGACCTATTTTGCCACCATGTATTTCGGCAATTGTTCCTCGCCGGGCGACGTGGCTTACCCATTAGAGAAGATTGGGAACGGCCGGTCCGACAGTACTCTTCCTTCCCTGTATTACGAGTTGTTCATCGACTCGAACGGCAATGCTTATCGCGGGCCTTACGCCATACTCGTAAGCCGGACTGCGGACAAGAAAACCGCAGTTGCCTGTGGCGATCTTCCGGGGCCGGATAAGGCATCCGTCCAGAAGGTAGAAGGTGCTCCTGACAAATCCTCCTCTGAAAAGCCGCAAGGTTCCGGGGGACAGGATGCACAGGCCATCAATCTCGTCGGTTCGGATGGGACCACCATTTTCGCCAAAGTCTGGTTTAGCGCCGCCGGACTCAACAAGACGCGGGCGACCGTGAAACTGAATCCGCCCAGCCCCAACGGCAAATACTCTGCCGACATTGCCCTCGGGGCTTGTGAAGATCCCGACGTCGAAGCGTTCAAGCTCGGCAAGTTCCAGCGTGGCACTTCTACCGGTGATCTTCCTGTCAACTTCTCGAAATTTTACTCAACCAGGCGCGGGCCATTTTCAGCCCTACGCGATCATTCTGTATCAAGGGCCGGATCCTGGAGGACCACGTCTGGCTTGCGGCAACTTCACCGGAGGTCGGTGAACACGTGACTTGCGCTGGACAGGAAGAATCGGAGCCTGGGACGCGATAGCTACTGGCCCTAGAAGCTCTTGCCCAACTCAAAGGATCGAGCCTCTATCCAGGCCCCCATCAAATGCCCCAGCCCGCCACGGACCATCAACCCGTCCTTGCGATCTTCGAAATATCGGGAGTTCAGCTCTCTGCCTTGTAAAAACTCAGTCCGGTCAAATCCCATCTCCTTTAGTTCGTTCTGCAATTTTGCGGGATCGAAGAATAGTTGAAATGGCTCTCCATATCTGGCCACGCGTGCAGAGAGCGCATCGAGTGCCTCTCTCTGTCCTGGGTTGAGCAGAGCGGGATCGATTGCGAAATCGAAGACTACGCCGCTGCCCGCCGGCATGCTGGCAATGAAACTCAGCGTGGCCATGCAGGCTTCGTGAGTGAGGTAAGGCGTAACGCCCAGCCACGAAAAAAAAGCGGCCGCGTTTGCGTCGAATCCGCAACCCCCGAGTCCCTCTGCGAGAGTTTGCCGTTCGAAGTTTACCGGAACAAAGGTGACCGAGTGCGGGATCGAAATGCTCGCCGCTTGCAGTTGCTCGCGCTTCCACTCCTGCGTGGCGGGATGATCGACCTCGAAGACCCGTAACTCGGGGTGACGGTTGCGGTAAGCGAAGGTGTCGAGGCCTGCGCCCAATATCACGTACTGCGACACGCCGTGCTCGACGGCGCGTGCGAGTTCGTCCTCAGCATAGCGGCTGCGTGCCGCCATGAAGGCGCGGAACGCGCGGGAAAATTTGTGGTTCTCTTTCGGATTGGACCTAAGTTCTTCCGCCGTTTCAGCACCAATAATGCGCAGGGCCAGGGGATCGTCGAGCACTCTGGGATGGTCTAGAACCTGATGTGCCGCGCGGCGAATCGCCACCCGCTGCGCTGTTCGGCTGAATTTGCCTTCTTGCATATGCGAAGGTCGATGGGCTCGACGTCCTATTCCTCGGCTGCGGTCTGCGCTTTGCACTCCGCGCATGGGCAGACTTCGCGCAGAAACTTCCACGAGTAAATGCCGAGATCGTGGTCATCGTTCCACGTGAATTTAATCGCGTACTTGCCCACGCCTTCAGCCGAGATCGGTTTCGCCGCCGGCTTGAACATTGGCAAAGCGCCGGGAGCGAGTTTGGGAGCCTCTCCGTAATGCCTGCCGGCCTTGCCGCGCTCTTCTTCGCACATGGCACAGGGGCAAGCGTTGCGCAGATAGCCGAAGTTGTAATGCGAAACGTGGCCGTCTTTCCAGTCGATATACACGCCCGTGCCGCCGGTGAGATCGACCTTCACCGATTTGGGGTCCGTGGCCGCTGTGGGGGTTTGAAGCGGAGACTGCATAAATTCAGTATCGCACAGGAGAAATGCAGTGGCAGAGACAGGGTCGAGCATCGCTCGACGGACAGCGGGGAGCCTGCCCTTGAACTTGTCGAGGGGTGGCTATCCTGACATCTGAATTGTCGGAAAGCGGCACAATCCGGTAGAATAGTGGTTTCGCTAAGCCCTGAAAGGATCTCTAGCAGTCATGGCACAACAATGTGATATCTGCGGCAAGAAGCCGCAATTCGGAAACCGAATCAGCCACGCCCACAACGTGACCAAGCGGCGCTGGAACATCAATCTGCGTCCGGTCCACGCCCGCGTGGGCGCAGCCACGAAACGCATGCGCGTTTGCACGTCCTGCCTGCGCAGCGGCAAAGTGGTAAAGGCGTAAAGAAGCAGGTCTTAGGTGCTAGGTCTTAGGAATTTGCTCTTTGGCCTTCACTGCAGTTGAATTCCTGCGCGCCTAAGACCTAAGACCCGAGACCCGCTGTCCTACTGCACACCCAGCAATTGCACATCGAAGATAAGAGTGGCGTTGGGCGGGATCGGGCCACCCGGAGTACCCTCCGCGCCATAGCCCAGGTCGGGAGGAATTCGCAGCTGGCGTTTCCCGCCAACTTTCATCCCGGCAACTCCTATATCCCAGCCTTTGATTACTTCGCCATTGCCAATCGTGAAATCGAACGGCTTTCCGGCGTCGACCGAGCTGTCGAACTTTTTGCTGGTGGTGAGCCAGCCGGTGTAGTGCACCCGCACGTGGCTGCCCTCCTTGGCGACGTCGCCATTGCCGACACGGATGTCCCAATAGATCAGCCCAGAGGGCGTCTTCACTCCATCGCCAGTCACTTTCGTGGGAGCATTGGTATTGGGCGTTGTAGATTTCTTAGCCGTGCTTTGCGCGAAAAGAATTGCCGTCAGGGCCAGAATGATCGCAATCGCCGCGACATACTTCGTCATGCTTGTCTCCTTGCCAGTACTTTTAACCACAATCTTAAACACAGAGGGGCGCAAAGGTATACAAGGGGGTTGCTGATTTTGTAACGCTCACTTCGATATGCATTGAACTTACTAGAGATTGGCCTGAGCACTAAGCGAATTGTGCTCCGGTTCGATTCCTCTCAAGCCAGCGCGATCACTTCGATTTCTACCAGTACATCTTTGGGCAGTCGCGCCACTCCGACGGTGGAGCGAGCCGGTCGAATCGAGAGAAAATATTTACCGTAAACTTCATTCATGGCGGCGAAGTCGTCCATGCTTTTGAGGAAGACGCAGACGCGGACCACTTTGTCGAGGGTGCTGCCGGCGGCCTCCAGTATCGCCGACACATTGCGCAGCACGCGGTCAGTTTGGGCGGCCATGTCTCCGCTGATGACCTGCTGAGTGGATGGATCGATCGCCAACTGGCCAGAAATGAATATGAACCCGTTCGCCTTAATGGCCTGTGAGTAGGGCCCGATGGCCTGTGGAGCGTCTTTGGTTGCGATGGCTTCGCGCATCATGGAAACTACCTATTTTAATCCCGTAACCACATAAGCCTCCGAGAGCACCCGCACGTAGACATACGCATAGGCGCTCCCGTCAGCAGAAAATATTGGCGCGCTGGCTTCTGTAAGGCCTGTGCCCGCCTCGTCGCCGAAAGTTTTCCAGAACTCCATTTTTCCGGTCGCGATGTTTGCCTTGTAGACTTTCGCGGCCCTCTGGTCTGCGCGGCTCGAGGCCACGTAGACTGAGCCTCCATCGGGGGACCAGCCGTTCACGTAGTAGCTTCCGTCGAGGCCCGGGATCGGACGAATCGCATTCCCGTCCAACGGCCAGACTCCCCATTTTCCGTCGGAACCTAGTACCGCTGCGCTTCTGCCGTCGGAAGAAAGCTGCACGCCGGCGACACCCTCCGGTGTTATGGGCTTAGCGTCTCCGCTGCTCGTGTCGATCAAATAGTCGCGCACACCGTGTCCGGCTTCAATTCCAGCCGCGAGCAGGTGCTTACCGTCAGGGAGCCAGCGCGCGCCGTTGTAGCTGATAGCGTCGTGCGTGAGTTGCCGGGCTTCGCCTGCGCCGGTCGGCACCATGCTGAGTGGTCCGCCCTTTGCCGGCTTCGTGATCACCCATTTTGCATCGGGCGAAATCGCACCCGGAACTCCTTCGCCAATGCGCGTCGGAGGCGACCCATCGGTGTCGCGAAGAAATACCGTGTAATTCTGCCCGCCGCCGTTGCCTTCCTCTTCAAAGACAATCTTGTGGCCGTCACGGCTGATGTCGCGCACAATGGACCAGCCAAACCATCCCAGATCGTGCTCCTCTTTGCCTCCAGGAGCCATGCCGCGAATGCCGATGCGTTCCTGATGCGTCACCATCAGCGCGGTGCCGTTGCGCAGATCTTCCAACCAAACACCCCCGGGAACGTTCGTGATGGTTCGCAACCTGCCCGCAAGAGTCACAGCGTGAGGATTCTCGGCGCTGCCGTTCGCGCTACAGGTAAACCAAATCTCATCGCTGGAAGGAGTCCAGAAAATCCCTTCGAGTGATTCCCATCCAGACGAGAGTTTCTTTTCTTTATCCTTGCCGTCAGCGCCAATTAATGCAACCGAACCTTCGTCGTCGCCGCCAGGATTTTCGTGGTCGGCGAATGCCACCCACTTGCCGTCGGGAGAAATCTTCGGATGGCTGATCCAATTGATGCTGTCAAACAGCACCTTGCCGATGGGATATTCCAGGCGCCAATGGCTGTTCTCTGGCACGTATCGCACCACCGCCATAGTCGTACCGTCAGCCGCCCAATCCGCATCTTGCACGTTCTCCAGCACCTCGCGCGGCGTTCCGCCGCTCAGCGGAACTCGAGCCAAGGTTCCGCTGCGCGCATATCCACCGTAACGCACGGTCTTGAGCCGAATCGCCAACTCCCCGTTCTTTGAGATGGAAAGCAGTTCGGCATTCTTCAGCCCTAATTCGCGCGCGCCGGGATCGTCAGAGCGAGCTAAGTAAAGTTGGTCGTCGCCGCCGTCCCAGGACGCGCTGTAGATGACGCTGCCATCCGGGGCAAAGCGTGCATTTCCAATCGAGCCGGTGCGAAACGTGATTTGGTTGTACTCGGCCAGAGGCGCAGGGCCTTTGCCTCGCCCCAACCACACACCGAGGGCAAGCATCGCAAATGCGAATATGACTCCGCCGCCAATTGCGAGGAAAAACTTATTCCGCGATGGTGCGCTGGCCACGGGCGCGAGCCTCGTCGATGTGCTGGAAATCCCGGAAAGATGTTCGAGATCGAACGCGATATCACTGGCGGAATGAAACCGCGCCTCGGGATTTTTCTCCAGGCAGTGCTGCACAATGCGTTCCAGCGCGGGAGAAACGTTGCGATTGGTTTCGTTAAACTCCGCCGGATCTTCTTTCAGGATTGCGCTCATCGTATCCGCGGCCGTTTCTCTGTGAAACGCGCGCTTGCCCGAGATCATCTCGTAGAGGATTGCGCCAAAGCTGAATATGTCGGAGCGCGCGTCGACCGCGACGCCGCGAACCTGCTCGGGCGACATATATCCCGCCGTGCCCAGCACCGTGCCAACCTCGGTGACATGGGTCATAGTGGCAGCATGGCTGTCGGATTCAGTCTGAGTGAGCTTTGCCAGGCCGAAATCGAGGATCTTCAGCCGCCCATCTTTGGTGATGAACAGGTTCTCCGGCTTGAGGTCGCGGTGAATAATTCCCTTTTCGTGCGCCGCAGCTAGGCCATGCGCGATTTGCATGGCATAGTCCAAAGCTTTTCGCACGGCAATCGATCCGCTGCGCAGCCGATCCCGCAGAGTCTCGCCCTCAAGCAGTTCTGAGACTACATAGGGCGAGCCTTCATGCGTGCCAATGTCGAAGACCGCCAGAATATTGGGATGGTTCAGAGCCGCTGTGGCCAGGGCCTCTTGCTCAAAACGCCGCAGCCGGTCGGTGTCCAGAGAAACTGCCGGCGGCAAAACTTTAATCGCTACTTCACGTTTGAGACGTGAATCGCGGGCGCGATAGACCTCGCCCATCCCCCCTACGCCCAAAGGGGCAACAACCTCGTATGGGCCCAGCCGCGCGCCAGAGGTCAGGTTCATCGGTGCCAGATTATAACCTAGGGAGCACCAAGCGTTCAGATCGTCAGCTAACTGCTACTCACTAGGTCCTTTCGCGCCACTGCGTCACCAGATCTTTGGCCGCCTCCGGCCATTTCGGAAACTGAAACTCAAACCCCGCTCGCAGCAGCCGACCCGGAACAACCCGGCGGCTCTTTAAAATAAGTTCGGTTTCCGTACGCAGAAACACCGCGGCGAGTGCGAGTACGAGCGCGGGAGCGGGGACGCCCACCCATGTTCCCCACGCTTCCCGCAGTGCACGCATAAAGTCGCGATTAGGGAGTGGGCCAGGTGCGGCTACGTTGACTATGCCGTCAATCTCTTCATGATCGACCAAGAACTCCACGGCGCGAATGAAATCGGTCCCGTGAATCCACGAAACAAACTGATCTCCCGAGCCCGCCGTGCCTCCCGCCCCAAGGCGGACCATCCACAGCAACTCGGCGAAAATACCTCCCCGGTCTGGGCTCAGGGTCACGGCACTGCGCAGCGCGATCTTCCGGGTCTGAGGGGTAACCGCGGAGAAAAATGCCTCTTCCCAGCTGGTGGCAACGTCAATGCTGAAGCGCCAACTGGACGGGCAGTCCCGCTCATTCCCGCCGATCTCGCCCGTATCTTCGTCCATCGCCCGGTCCAAGGCATGTCGATAGATGGTGGCTGTGCTGGCGTTCATCCAGAGGCGAGGCGGGCTAGCCAGCCGGGCAATGGCTTGGCCGAGCAATCGCGTGCTCTGAACTCGGGATTCCTTGATCGCTCTTCGGTTCGCTGCGGTATATCGGCAATTCACACTCCGGCCCACCAGATTCATGAGAACATCGGCACGCTCCAGGTCGGCAGTCCAATCGCCTAACGTGGCTCCATCCCACTGAACCACTCGCCATGGCGCAGGCCGAACCGATCGCGCGATCACTACGACCTCGTGGCTGCGCTCCTGGAAGTGACGGGCGAGCAGCGTTCCGACCTGCCCAGTACCGCCAGCCAGAACGATTCTCACGGCATCACCTCCAAAACGTTCGGTTCATCTCCATAAACGATCTCTAACAAATCCGTCGCCAACTTTCGCACCGGGCGCATCAACGGTAGGCTCGAAAACTTGATCAGGTTCACCACGATCGACAGGCTCTTCTGGGCCAATTGCTGGGTTCGACTCTGTTCGAATGAAGAGTCATATACCCAAAACAGCAACAGTCCCATCTGATAGAGCCACAACACGCGCGGCAGATGCAGTCTCAGGTCGTCGGGAATCCTGATCTTCGCGCCGTCAACCGCCGCGGCAAGAAATCCCATATCATGCTCCCGCATGACGCGGGTCTCCTCGCTGAACGGCGATAATGGATGTTGTGGATCAATATGCGTGGACAGCGCTCCCATTAGTTTTCGGTTGGGAGCAAAGTACCGGAACTTTACCTCAATAACCGCCCGCAACCGTTCCTCCAACCCGTGTGTGGCGGCGAGAGCATCCTCCAATAGAGGATGGAGCTCACGTTGCGCACGCTCGTAGAAGCCCATCACCAGGGCATCCTTTGAATCGAAATAGTAGTAAGCCGCCCCCAATGCAACTCCCGACTCCCGCGAAATGTCCCGCATAGTTGTTTGCTCAAAGCCGCGCTTGCGGAACAGTGACAGCGCGGCTTTGAGAATGCGTGTCCGAGTCTCCTCGGACTTTTTCGTGGTCGCTGTGGCAGCGCGGGTCATGGTCAGGCCCGCGGCGCCGGATTCGCAAGGACGACACCCCGGCTGGAGTCGGGACGCGAGCGTTTGCGCACGCGGGAAAAGAGAAACAGGTTAAAGAAGAGTGTTATTCCGAGGACAAGCAGGACCAGGCCGATCTTTTCGCTCACCAACTCGACGGTCGCCCATAGTGTGTCCCGATTCGGGTACATCCTAAGAGGTGGCAGCACGCAACCGATATTGACCAAACAAAGACTAACCACCGACAAATGGATCACAGAGTCGGCCAGTTCAAAGTTTCCGCGGAAGGCATCCACCAGAAACACCCTGCCGTTCTTATGCAGCGTTCTCGCCACCCAGACGGTCAGCGCTAGGCTTATCAGCAAATAGCTTACGTAACATCCAATGATGTACATGGTGCCCTCCCCCCAAAGCCATATTTGAACATGTTCAAATACAGAATGCTACAGCATTAGGCTAGGTGTCAACCTAAAAATGAACGTGTTCAAATAAAAGGATTTTTAGGCGGGCCGGTGGGGTGTGTCTATATCTTCTGCAGCCTCTGCACCTCATACACGCCCGGAATCTTCCGCAGCCCCGCCATAATCGCTTCTAAATGCTTGAGGTCGGAGATATCGAGGACGATCTCCACGCTGGCCTGGCTGTTTTCGGTGTGCGCGCCGATATTGCGAATATTGCTTTGCGCATCACCGATGACGCCGGTGATGTGTTTGAGCATTCCAAACTTGTCGTCGCAATAAACCGTCAACTTTACGGGGTACGCCGCGGGTGTACTCTCGTCGCGCGCCCACTCCACATCGATGCGGCGCTCCGGTTCGTACATCAGATTGGTGATGTTGGGGCAATTCACCGCGTGCACCGCAACGCCTTTGCCGCGCGTGATGTAGCCGACAATACTTTCTCCGCGGATGGGGTTACAACAGCGCGCGCGGTAGACCAGCATATCTCCCTGGCCTTTGACCATGATGGCGTTGTGATCGCCGAACACGCGGCGGACGACGCTGGCAATGGCTCCGGGCTTGTTTGAAAGACCTTCGGCCTCGATGTCGCCAGCGATCGAAGGAGTAGCGCCCGCCGGCAAAACCCGCGCCAGTACCTGACGCGCGGAATATTTTCCGTAGCCGATGCCGGACATAAGATCGTCGACCTTGCCGAGCCCATAGCCGCCGGCAACTTTCAGCAGGTCCTCGTCTTTAATCTCTTTGAGTGCAATGCGATATTTACGCGCTTCTTTCTCGATCAACTTGCGGCCAATTTCAATGGATCGTTCCCGCTGGTGAACGTTGAGCCAGTGCTTGATCTTGTTGCGCGAGCGCGATGACTTGACCAGCCCAAGCCAGTCACGGCTGGGTTTATGGCCGGCCTGGGTGAGGATCTCGACAATGTCACCGGAGTGCAATTTGTGGCGCAGCGGCACCATGCGCCCATTCACTTTCGCGCCAACGCAGGTATGCCCGACCTCGGTGTGGATGGTGTAGGCAAAGTCGATCGGCGTAGCCTCGCGCGGGAGCACCACAACTTTGCCCTTTGGAGTGAAGGTGTAAACCTCTTCAGGATAGAGATCGACTTTCAGTGCGGTCAGGAATTCGTTGGGATCGCTTACGTCACGCTGCCACTCGACTACCTGGCGCAACCACGCAAGGCGCTGCTCGTCCTGCGCCGAGACGGGGCCATCTTTGTATTTCCAATGGGCCGCGATGCCTTCTTCGGCCATCTTGTGCATTTCTTCGGTGCGAATCTGGATTTCGAAAGGCGTTCCGTCTTCGGTGATCACCGAAGTATGCAGCGACTGATAAAAATTCGGGCGCGGCATCGCGATGAAATCTTTAATGCGCCCCGGCACCGGACGCCAGATGTTGTGAATGATTCCAAGCACGGCATAACAGTCTTGGAGCGAGCGCGTGATGATGCGCATGGCGAAGAGATCGTAAACTTGATCGACGGAAATGCGCTGCCGTTGCAGCTTTTTGTGGATGCTGAAGAGGCGTTTGATCCGGCTCTCAACTTTCGCCTGGATACCCGCTTCTTTCAGTTTGTCATTGATGATCGTTTGCATCTTCGAGAGAAAAGCCTCACCCTGTTTGCGGCGGGCGTTGACGGCTTTCTCCACTTGCTCGTACCCCTCCGCGTCAAGAAAGCGGAAGCCTAGATCTTCCAGTTCGCCGCGAATCTTTCCCATGCCCAGCCGGTGTGCGATGGGGGCGTAAATCTCGAGCGTCTCTTCGGCGATCTTGCGCTGTCGGTCTGGTTGCAAGTGCTCGAGCGTGCGCATGTTGTGCAGACGGTCGGCGAGTTTGATGAGCACTACGCGGATGTCATCGACCATCGCCAGCATCATTTTGCGCAGGTTCTCGGCCTGCGCCTCTTCGCGCGTGGCGAAATCAATCTTGCTGATCTTGGTGACGCCTTCGACGATGTGGGCGACCTGCTCGCCAAATTCCTTGCGAATGTCGACGATGGTGACGGAAGTATCTTCGACGGAATCGTGCAGCAGCCCGGCGGCGATGGCAACCGGGTCCATCTTCATCTCGGCCAATACCAGCGCCACTTCCAGCGGATGTACAAGATAAGGTTCGCCCGAGGCGCGCACCTGGCCTTCGTGGTGCTTTAAGGAATAATCGTAGGCTTTTTTTACAATCGACAGATCGTCATGCGGACGGTTTTCCGCAATCCGCTTCATCAACTCGCGGAACTTGGTGAGCGTGAGAGCTGTGGTCGCGATCTGTTGGCGCAAGCTCGCCATGCACGATTATAGCCCGCAACAGCAGCGAGCTTAAACGAGATGCGCCGGGAATGCCCGCACGAAGCGGGCAGCCGGGCGAGTAGCAGAGTCTTCAGACCGAAAGGATGCAAGGATATCAGCTCCGTGGAGGACGACCATTCCAGTCGCCTCGAAGCTATAACCGGTCGAAGCCGAATTTATTCCATTTATTCCATAGAGAGCGAGAGCCTTTTCTTGCCGTTCTTTCCCTTCAATACTTTCAAAATTAGCGGCAGGTTGTTGGCCTGCTTCGCGACTGCTAAAGTGAAAATCGGTAAGTTATGAATTCCAGAATTCTTGTCAGCGGGGTCTCGGGACCAATCGGAACTGCTCTTCTTCCTGCCCTGCGTACGGCTGGATGGTCCGTGGTGCGGTTGCTGCGCGGCACGGCTGCAGGCGAGGGGCAGATTTCGTGGGACCCGGCGAAGCCGGTCGCGCCTGAGACAGTCTCCGGCTTCGACGCTGTGATTCACCTCGCGGGAGAGAGCATCTTCGGGCGTTGGACTGCAGACAAGAAATTGAAGATTCGAGATAGCCGCGTTGTTGGCACATTGAATCTGGCGCGAGCTTTAGCACAGGCTGAAGAGAAGCCCAAGGTATTCGTATGCGGTTCAGCCATTGGCTACTACGGCGACCGTGGCGATGAACTCTTAACCGAAGAGAGCGCCCCGGGAACAGGTTTTCTCGCTGAGGTTTGCGGCGCGTGGGAGGAAGCAACCATGCCTGCCATACAGGCTGGCATACGCACCGTGAACTTGCGGACGGGAATCGTCCTTAGCCCCAAAGGCGGCGCACTAGGCGCCATGCTGAGGCCGTTTAAGCTAGGCCTGGGCGGGCGGACCGGCTCCGGGCGGCAATGGATGAGCTGGATTGATGTGCAGGATATGGTCGGCGCGATCCACCACATTTTGAAGAATGACTTGCTGCAAGGCGCGGTCAACATGGTCGCGCCGAAGCCAGTCACTAACGCAGATTTTGCGAGAACTCTCGCCAGCGTGCTGTCGCGCCCGGCCATTTTCCCGCTGCCTGCCTTTGCAGTGAAGACGGTCTTTGGTGAAATGGGTGAAGAGCTACTGCTGGCAAGCCAGAAGGTGGAGGCTCTCAAGCTGATCTCAACCGGGTATCCGTTTCGCTATCGCGAGTTAAGAGAATCGCTAGCGAATCTTCTTAAGAAATAATGGCGTTAGAGGCTCTGTCACTGCGATCCTGTTTTCCTAAGGACGGTTGAGCGGTTTTAGTCAGGGCCAGGCGATTCGACGCCGCCTTCTCGGCGGTTCATTTCTTCCAATAGCTTCTGCAGAAGCTGTGTCCGTTGTTCGGTCCCCAGTTCGCGCTGCAACTCTTCCAAAGCGAGAGCCACGATGTGGTAATGGTGAGCTCCGGCGAACTTGGGATCGGTGGTGATATTGAGCCAGAGCTTATGCATCAGCTCAACATCCTGCGGGCGGAGGCGCGGGGTATGCGGTCCGATCGTGTACTCGCGGACGCTTCCGTCTGGAGCATAAACTTCGAGACACAGCCGCGGACGAGGTTCGGGCATGCGCTCCCAGGCGTCTCCGGTGAGTTTCGCCTGTTCATCGGACGTCAGCTTATTCGAGAGTCCGCAAATGACGCGAGCGGAATCCAGGCGCGCTGCAGTCACCATGATGGCTTCGAAAACGTCCGTCGCCGGGACTACCAGCAGCGAAATCGGCTTACCCTCTTTTTCGGCGACGGCGACGGCCGCGGTGAAGAGTTCCTGTTCGTAGTGGTCGAAGACCTGGCTGGCTTCGACGACAGCGCTGCCGCTGAAACTGTGCTCGCGATGGTAGAGGCGCGCGCTCATCACGATGACATCGTTCTTGGCCGTGTTGGTGTGAGCCAGCACCTGGCGCAGATAGTAAAGATTGCGGGGGTCGCGCACCGCGACCAGAATATTTCCCGGGCGCACTCCCATCGCACCGCTGCCCAGTTCCTGATTGCCGTAGACGCGGAACTGGTCGAGTTGCTCTGGTTTACCGTGGCGCTCCTTGGTGACATGGCGCTCGGAGAGCGTGAAGATGGTGAAGAACACCGCGCTGAAAATCACTCCGGCGATCGTGGCCTGATACTTGGTAAAAAGGTTGACGATAGCGGTGATCAGCAGCACGCCCGAGATGAGAAACAGACCCACGGGAACTTCCGTCTTGCCGATGTGCAGGTTGCCCGGCACTTTCCAGGCGCGGTTTCCCGGCTCGGTGAAGCGCAGCACGAGCACCGCGATGGACTTCATGGCGAAGCTCCAGATCACGCCAAACGCGTACAGTGCGGCCAGCACATACACGTTACCCAGGCTGAGGAAGATCACCAACAACTGCATGCCCACGATCAGGTTGATGATGCGGTGGCTGGTTCCGAAACGGTGATGCGGCTTCTGGAACCAACTGGTGAGCACGCCATCCTCCGCCACGCGGTTCAAGACGCCATTTGCGCCAACGATCGAAGTATTCTGCGCTCCAGCCAAAATTAAGACGCCGACCAGCACCACAAAACCATGGAAGAGAAGTTTCAGGCTCTCCGGGCCAGACAGATACATTGCAATGCCGCCAATCAGGTTGGCGAAGTAATCCGGGCGCACCTTGTCGGGAATAATCATCACCGCAAAAAATGAAACCAGTGATGTGAACAGCAAGCTATAAACAAAAATCACAAGCCCCGTCTTCTCAAGATTCTTCAGCTTGGGGTGTTCAATCTCTCGGTTGACCTGAGCGAGAGTCTCTTCACCGCTCATCGCAAGCACGGAGTGTCCGAAGCCGACGAAGGCGATAATCCACGTGAGGTGGCTGAGCCATGGGCTTGAGTAGAGCCAGCCGAGAGATTCTTTATTCAGGGGAACTACGCCCGCGTGTAACGGATTTGGAGGTAGTTGAATCGGCGCGCGCAAAACTGTAATGGTGCACCAGATCAGAAGAATCACCACCATCACCGTGGTGATCACCATGATCTGCAGCGCTTTCTGGCTGGATTCATGCATGCCCTGCGTGTTCTTCCACCAGAAGTAGATGACAACGATCACCGCCAAACCCGCAGCAAAGTGGTCATCGGAAAAATGCAGAGGGCGGTGCATGTACTCGCCCATGTCTTTGATGAAACCGGCTAAGTATTGCCCGGCGGAAACGGCGCTGATGGGACCAGTTAAGACGTAATCGAAGAGCAGAGCGGAAACTGAGAACTTGGCCAACCCGCCGCCCATTGCTTCCTTAACGACGCGATACACGCCGCCGCGCACGAACATGCTGCTAGACTCGATGTATAACGCCCGCACGGCATAGCTGAACAGCATGACCGCGAGGATGAACCAGGGAGCGCTCTTTCCAATTACTTTTTCGGCGTCGCCGCCGGCGTAATAAGCGGAGGAGGCAAGGTCTGCCAGAACGATGGCGGAGGCGCGCCAGAAGGAGATGAAGGTTAGCATCACCGTGGTGGCGACGAAAACCTTTATGGCCGGTTTGGAACCCTCAACGGATGTAGCCATGCTTCAACGAGTGCGCGAACCGCTTATAAAGTAAACCTATTGAAGATAGCATAGGCCAAGCTGGACGCGGCACAGCTAGAGTACGTAGGAGGCGGAAGTCAAGCCGATTCGCGCGCCTTCTCCGCGGCGTTCTCGGTGCGCTTTGCTCCCAGGTAGGTGTGCGTGATGCGGTCGTGCCAACAGAGAGAGTCCTCGTCGAGGAAGACCCAGGCGTATCCCATGCCGAGCGAAGCGGCCGAGAGAAAAGACGCAAGAACGCGCCAGCGGCGTAGCCGGCGGCCAGCCGGACTTCCATCGAAGCGAGCCAACTGGAGCCGAGCCAATCGTAGACCCGGAGTCGCACCCGAGTAAACCAACAGCAAGTATTGATACGCGGCCCAGCACACTCCCAAGACCCCCGCCACCATACCCGTAAGCTGGAATCGGGGTGGGCGCGAGGCCGTCATTTTCCAAAAAATAAGACCGAAAAGAGCACAAGCGGCAACGATGATGATGCCGTCGAGAAATGCGGAGAGAATCCGCTGTCCTAAGGGAGCGCTTTGCAGCGGAAAGTCGATTCCCGGGCGCCTCTCAAATTCTGGCTGCGGGGCGGAATCAATCGTGATTCCACCGAGCGCGGGAGGCGGAGGCACAATTTCTGGAGCCTCCAGAATGCGGGGACGGCTCATCACCGGCTCCGCCAGTTCGTCCAGCGGAGGTACGGGCGGAGCCCACGAGCGCGGGAACTCGATGATCTTTGCTGTGGTTGGCGGGGCGGATGCAGCGGCGGCAACCGTGGTGGAGTTAGAATTTCGTCGCAACCCTCCCGGGCTGGTGTATGCATCGTCTGGAATCGATGGTTCAACTGCCAAAGTGTCGACCGCGTCCCGGCAGCTGTCGGAAAACTCATCCAAAGCAAATGCGTGGTTGGAGGCCCTGGACATGGTTTGTGGGAAAGAATGCGAGTCCACAGGGATGCCGGCCACAGGGGCGGCGGAATCGCCGACATCAAATTTTAACCGCAACGACGGATAGCGCGGCGCTCGCGGCTTGCGGCGGGACTGATAACGACTCAGCCTCTGGGAGACCTCGATGCGCCACGTGGAAGACTCTTCCTGTATGAGCTGGGCATCCGGTGCAACCTCAGCGTCCTCGCGCGGTGAAACAGGTTGCGGAGTCGATTCCGCACGAGGCTCGTACGTTGCTTGAACCTGCATAGGCGCAAGCGAAGTCCCCGAATCAGGGAGCGAGCCAGCGTCGTTCAGCCAGCGCGGAGATGCCGTCGAATATTCGGCGATGGAGCAGCGGCAGATGTCACCACAAAGCGGGCAAGGCATGAATCGATCTTTACGCAAAAGCTAGAACTCAAAAGTTAAACACATCCGGATAACCATGAAGACAGCTGTGGAATCCAAGCCAGCGTGCGGCTTTGCTTCGCGGGGCACAGCCGTGCTAAGTTCACGACGATTCTCGCCAGGCGTCCGAGCGCTGCTTTTTGTGGGCCTCGGATGATCTCGCTCCCGTAATCTTGTTCCGATGAAACTTCGCAACAGATTCCTTATCACGGCGGCAATGCTTTGTCACCTGCTTCTGCTCACGCCGTTAGTTACCAGCCAGTTGCCGCCCGTAGCAAGGGAGCTTGCGACGCCCTGTTCCCTTGCAGCCGCGGCGCAGAAGGATAACTCGCCGACGGTCTGCGCCATTTCGCAGGAAGAGCAAGGCGGAGTTTATAAGTTGCACGGCGCAGTCGAAATCTATTACGAAAATTATGCGCTCCGGGCGGACGAAGCCAGTTTCAACTCTGACATCCGCGAAGCGACGGCGACCGGACACTTCGCGCTCGACGGCGGTCCCAACGACGACCACATTCGAGCCTCGCACGGCACTTACAACTTTGCGCTTGAAACCGGAAAGTTCTACGACGTTACTGGCACCACAGGCTTGCATTTTCGCGGCAACCGGGTAATTCTCACTTCAACCGCGCCGTTTTCTTTTACCGGGAAGCTCGTGGAAAAAGACAGCCCCGAGCATTACCTGGTTTACGACGGCACTATTACCACGTGCGAATTGCCGCATCCCAAATGGTTGTTCGACGCCCGCAAGATCGATGTGGATGTGGGCGGTAACGCCAAGATCTACCACAGCGAGTTCCTGCTGCATGGGATTCCCATCCTTTATTTTCCGTTCGCGACTCATCCGGTAGAGAAAGAGTCCCGCCAGTCAGGGTTTTTGCTGCCGGCGGTCGCCCGATCTTCCACAAAGGGAAATGTCATCGGCGACGCCTATTACTGGGCGATCAATCGCATGATGGATGCCACACTGGGTGCCGAGTATTTTTCTTTGCGCGGCTGGTCGCAGCGCGGGGAGTTTCGAGCCCAGCCCACCGAAACCTCCTACGTGGACCTGAATTATTTTGGCGTGATTGATCGCGGTATTGGTTCTCCCCCAGTCAAACAGGGCGGGGAAAATGCGCGGCTGAACGCGGCAGGAAACATCGGCAGTTTTCGCGCCGTCGCCAATATCGATTATCTGAGCTCATTTCTCTTTCGGCTCGCCTTCAACGAAGTTTTCAGCCAGGCCGTGTATTCGGAAGTGAAGTCAGATGCTTTTCTGTCCAAGTCTGCAGACGGTTTCAGCCTGAACGGATATGCGGAGCGCTACCAAAATTTCTTGAGCACGACTCCGGGGCAGGTGGTCACGATTTCGCACGTACCTGGTCTGGAGTCTTCCAGCGTGGATCGCCCATTGTGGCGCACGCCATTTTATTGGTCGTTCGACGCCTCCGCCACAGGCCTCGGCCGTAGCGAGCCGCCGCAGTGCTCGACTTCGGGAACGGTTGAATGCACGCCGCCGTTTCGCACGGCAAATTTGTTGGGACGCTTCGATCTGGATCCGGAAATCTCGTTACCGCTCTTGTTTCGGGGCTGGTCTCTGCGCCCCGAGCTGATATTGCACGAAACCTATTACACACAAAGGTTAGTGGGAGAAAGTGGACAGAACCCCGAACGCGCGGTGAGCGATGCTATCAATCGCCAGGCAATCGAGACCGCAGTGGAGCTGCGGCCGCCGCCATTGGAACGAGTCTTCGATAAAGAGTTTCTCGGCAGGAAGTGGAAGCATGTGATCGAGCCACGGGCGGTGTACCGCTTTGTGACCGGGGTGAATAACTTCGCAGATATTTTGAAATTCGATGAGCGCGATGTCCTCACGGATACACACGAAGTGGAGTACGGTTTTGTCACCCGGCTCTACGCCAAACGAACGTCGGCAAAGCCTGACGATTGCGACGCTATTATGTCGGCTCTTACGGTGGGCGGTGCAGCGCCAGAGTCTAACATTCCATGGCGGCACACCAGCGCGCTTGCAAGTCCTCCGTGCGAGGCGAAACCTCCAGTTCAGGAGATTGCTACGTGGGAACTGGAACAGAAATATTTCCTCGATCCCACTTTTGGCGGGGCACTGATTTCCGGCCAGCGAAATGTTTTCACCACAACTGCCGACCTCACCGGAATCGCATTTCTAACGCAGCCGCGCCATCTTTCGCCGCTGATTTCGCGCCTGCGGGTTGAGACCAGTTCGCGCACGGATGCGGAATGGGACATGGATTTTGATTTCCAAAACAATCGCGTCAACGCGAGCACTCTGCTGGCGAACTATCACATTGGCCAGGTAACCGTGGGCGGAGGCGATGCAATCCTGCAAATACCTTCACAAACGGCGAGTACGTCCCCAGGTACTGTCGAGCCGGTACGCTTCAATCAGTTTCGCGCTGCGCTGGGTTACGGGCGTCCGGGCAAACGCGGGTTTAGTGCCGCAAGTAGTTTCGGGATCGACGCGGAATCCAAACTGCTGCAATTTATCAGCGCCCAGACCACTTACAACTGGGATTGTTGCGGAATGACAGTCGAATACCGCAGCTACACGGTCGCGAATGTGCGGAACGAAAACCTGTTTCGTTTCACGTTTACTCTGGCTAACATCGGCGGCTTCGGCAGCCTTCGGCCGCAAGAGCGGCTGTACTAGCCGGGTAGCATATTAGGCGGCCAAAGTAGACTCGCTAGGGCGCAGCCCAGTACGGCGTCGCTGGTTCTGACCTGCTAACATAACTGTATGTTGGACGCGGTAGCGGATCTGCAATCGAAAAATGCGCAGTTGCAGGCGGAACTGAGCAGACTGGGCCAACTCCTCGTCGCCTACTCCGGAGGCGTGGACTCCGCCTACCTCGCATGGGCTGCCCACCAAGCGCTGGGAGAAAACATGCTGGCGATCATCGCCGACTCCCCCAGTCTCTCGCGCACCCAACTCGCCGACGCGGTTGCCTTCGCACAAGAACAGTCGATTCCTCTTGAAGTTGTCACGACCGCGGAACTCGACCGTCCAGAATATGTGCGCAACGATGCGCAGCGCTGCTTCTTTTGCAAAGACGAACTGTTTACGCTGATGGAAGAACTCCGGGCGGCGCGCGGCTTCGATGCTATCGCCTATGGCGTGAACCTCGACGATCAGGGCGATTTTCGTCCCGGTCAAAAGGCAGCTGTTGCCCACCATGTTGTGGCTCCTCTGCTCGATTGCGGACTTACGAAGAACGACATTCGCTCGCTCGCGAGGAATGCCGGCCTGCGTATCTGGGATAAACCCGCCTCCGCCTGTCTATCGTCTCGTATCGAATACGGCAGGCCAGTTACGCGAGAAGCGCTCGCCGTGGTGGAAAAAGGTGAAGACGCGCTGCGCGAACTAGGTTTCCGGCAATTTCGAGTGCGGCATCATGGTGACATCGTTCGCATTGAAGTCGCTCGCGATGAGCTGCATCGAGCCCTTGACCCCACGATGGCAGCTGA
>Ga0210394_10000476_pt1 | contig 84638 bp, 86 predicted proteins | sample IncBWC12MmetaG_FD_160121 | JGI IMG/M metagenome (GOLD analysis project Ga0210394, IMG submission 160121) | Forest soil microbial communities from Barre Woods Harvard Forest LTER site, Petersham, Massachusetts, United States - Inc-BW-C-12-M | ecosystem: Environmental > Terrestrial > Soil >...
TCTTCCAGCATCATTTTTCTGAGATGGGTCACAGGGACCTCCTTGTGACCCAAACTTATCTCAGCTACCAAGCAACCACTGCTCCGTTCATCTCACGCGAAGCGTCTGCCGCCGGGCGGCTTTGTTCTAACGACGTTCCCGGACAAGTGGTTCCCAGTACCTATGTTTCCGATTTCGCGACAAACCAGGAGTTGACCCGCTAGTGGCGGGCGGGCCGAGACATGCACGTAGCCCCTTGTTGCCCTGCGTTTCTGCCGCTCGCGGTCGCTGCGGCACTCTGGACGAATGTGGAGAGTCTCGCCGGAAGCCCACAGAGATCAATAGCGTTAAGTCAGTGGCTTGTGATGATACGATTGCACGCATGAAATTGACGGTCCGCACGATTGCATCGGCGTTCTTCGTCATTCTCGGTTCTCTGGCTCTCTTATTTTCACAAACTCCCGCCCAGTCGCCCGAAGTCAAAGATTCAACCCAAAGCGCAGTGGGATTGAAGGGCGCTCCCACCTCGGCAAAAGCCGAAGCGCCGGTCGTCCGCGTAGCCGTTGTCGTCCTTCCACCGCTAGTTATGGAACAAAAGGGCTCGCTGACCGGGTTCAGCATCGATCTCTGGAATGCGATTGCCAAACGGCTGAAAGTAGAAACGAGCTATCAGATTTTGCCTGACGGAGCCGCCCTGGAGGGGGCGATGCGTTCAAAAAGCGCCGACCTCACTCCCACAATCTTCATAACGTCGGCACGTGATGCCGATTTCGATTTTTCGTATCCAACATTGGAGTCCGGCCTCCAAATTATGGTGAGAGAGACGGGCGGCCCCACGGTGGGTACTCCAAGACCGGTATCGGCCATGCTCCGGCTGCTGTTTTCGCGAACGACAGTTGAATGGGTCGGTGTGGCCCTACTGCTGGCAATTATCCCGTCTCATCTAATCTGGTTGCTCGAACGGCGGCACCAAGGCGGCATCATTTCAAGCCCGAACTACTTCCCAGGAATCTTTCAGGCAGGTTTTTGGGGGCTATCGACTCTGACGTCGCAGGCGGAGGGAATGCCTCGTCAATCGGTAGCTCGCGTTCTGTCAGTTTTATGGATGTTCGCCAGTGTGGTTTTCATTGCATCCTACACGGCCGAACTAACGACGAGCTTGACAGTCGAGCAGATTCTTGGGTCTGTCGAGGGGCCGAGCGATTTGCCCGGTAAACAGGTCGCCACGCTAGAGAAATCTAGTGCGGCTGATTATCTTCGGGAGCAGAAAGCACAGGTGCAGGAACTCTCGTCTGTGCAAATGTTTAAAGCTCTCCTGGACAAGAAAGTGGATGCCGTAGTCGCTCCCTCACCGCTGCTCCTTTACTATGGGGCGCGCGAAGGAAAGGGACGGGTGAAGATCGTCGGTCCCGTATTTAACAGTAAGCCGGTGGCTATCGAGTTGCAGTTGGCTAGTCCCCTGCGTAAGAAGATTGACGGCGCGTTGATTGCGCTTCGTGAGGATGGGACCTATCAGCAAATCTACGACAAGTGGTTCGGCGCCCCTTAGGAAGAACCGGCTCGACACATCTGAATCGTTGACGATTTTCCACGACGGGGCGGGGCCGAGAAGTGCCTGAGGTGGCTACTACTTCATGTTGACCGGCGGCCCGCTGATCCTTTTTCCGGTGAGATCGACGGTTACCTCTACACGGTCAGCAATTTTGATGAACGGAATGCCACTGTTCATGCCGTATTGCTTTCGGTCGAAAGCCATCGTCCGTTTGATGGTGCCGACGCCTGTCCTGACGGTGGGAACCGTAAACGTCAGCTTCTCCTGGTTGGTGACTCCGCGTATCGTGAAGTCGCCGTCAAACGCAACGGTGTTGGGACCGGTCTGTTCAACCTTTGTTGAGTGAAAGGTGATCAACGGATTATGCTCGACATCGAAGAAATCTTTGCCTTTCAGCTTGCCGTTCTTCATGCCGCTCCCCGTATCCACGGAGGCAGCATAAATCTTGATGTCCAAAACACCTGTCGAAAGCTCAGGCGAAGTGAAGGTCAAACCGATTGTCGCTCGGTGCAAGTTGGGTGTACTTGATTCAGTCGGTGCTGCTACCTGGTAATCGACCTCTACTCTCCTTTCTAGAAGGGAAGTTGGGCCAGGACTTGGTCGCAGTCACCTGATCACGGCGGTCGAGCTCGGCTGTTTGGATACCATCTCTTTTTTTCTTTGCCCTTCTTCTTTCTTCCTATCTTTTCTACTTTTCACAGAGAAATGTCGAACCAGGATCGCTTAGGAACGACGATCGTCAACTCCGTCGACCCCTACATCCCTTGTTTTGTCGGGAGTTCTTCACTCTAGGCCGCAGCGAAAAATCCGCGAGGAGGTGTTCGCGTACGCTCTTCGGGTCACCGTGCTCCATCCGGTCATAGAGTTTCTTGTCGTAGCAAAAATCAAAACCCTGCTGCTGGAGTTCCCATTCAACGTTCCAGTAGGCTTCGGCGATGAACTTGAACCCCCGTGCTTACTTTTGACGGTAGGTATCACCATGCTCCAGTAATCGTTGATCGGTTTTTCTCCTGCCCGAGTTCCCCAAGTACGCTCGAAAATGTTGTTCAGCAGAAGCATCGCCATGTCGCACCTGATACCGTCACACTGTTGGGCGATCTCCGACACTGTCTCGATCACTGCTTTGCGGAGTCCCCGCTGGAATGCGTTGAGTTGGAGCACATCAGGCCAAGCCGTGAAGTACGGATCACGTCCGCAGGCAAATACGTTCAGCCAGTCTCGAAGAACGACGCTCGATCTCTCTCAAGGTCGTTCTTATCTTCCCGGATAAAATATTCAGGGTGCTCGAAGGCCCAATGGTGGTCCGGGGCGACATGGTTCGGAACAAAATCGAGGATAAGTCGAATGCCGCGTTTTGCAAGAGTCTGACGGGCTGCCGCAAGCCCCTTCGCCCCACCGAGATGTTTGTCGACGACGTAGCGGCGCACACAATAGGGCGACCCGACATTGTCCTCTGCTGTGGAGTCAGAAAGGGCTCGCATGAAATCCCCGAGCAGGCCCTTGTTTCGCATGGAGATTTCAATTCCGGACGGGCTCCGTTCCCACACGCCCATTAACCAGACGGCGTCAAAGCCATAGGAAGCAAGGGCGTCCACTCCTCTTCTGGAACCGTGGCGAGATTCACCAAACTCTTGTATTTCCGGCTCAACTCAGACAACCACACCCACGTATTGATTTCATATATGACAGGATGCTTGGGCCAGGGTTTCATCTCTTCTCCTTCCCACCGCTGCTCCCATCCTGCAGAAACGCTGCGTTCCTTGGGTCTTTGCCAATGGCCGTGATTGCCAAACAGGAGAATGTCAGGCGTTCAGAACGCACACGCGCCAGCCTAGAGCGCGTCAAGCGTGCCGGTAAAGCGCTAGGCCGTCCGCGGCGATTGAACGGCGCACACACTGCGGAGATTGCCGGCCTGCGCGAACAGGGGCTCTGAGGGCGTGAGATTGCGCGACGCTTGGGCATCTCTGAGGGTTCCGTGCGGCGCCTTAGTTCAACTGCTGCGTAAAAAACGTCATCCCAAGCAGGCCGCTAAGTCCTTTGGATTTGGCGGCCTTTTTATTTCTTTAGGGTGCGTCGCAAACGTTCGTTTGTTGCGCACGTTCTTCGACTTCCGTGGTGATAGACAGCCCGTTCAGGCTGCCTGAGAATGGATTGTATGGCCAACTACATCGCAATCATCGAACTTCACGACGCAGAGAACGAGGACGACTTTCAACAATTGGATGCTGCCATGGCAGAGCGTCAATTCTTCCCTCAAATTCGGGACGATAACGGCAAGACTTATTGGTTGCCCACTGGCAGCTACGCAATACAGAACACGGACATGGTGCTGAAGGCCGCCCATGATGCCGCAGTTGCTGCTGCAGGTGAAAGTGGGTCCGAGTTCAGCGTAATCGTGACTGGTTTTAATGACTGTGAATGGACCAATCTGGCTGCGGTCGAGGGATCGAACGCTAACTAGATAGTTCCACTTCCCTGTAATCCGAGTCGTGCTCCCTTGAGGGCTTGCGGTCGGACTAACGTAAAGACTTCATCGGATCATTATTCTGGACCACGAAAACATCGAAAGAATCGGTCATGGAACTTCGTTACCAACCGAAGCCAAGCCAAGCCGCAGCAGTCACCAAAGCGGAGATTGCAATATCACGAGAATTGTGTTTGTGGCGAGGGACGCCAGTTTCTTATTCATTCGTTTGCTCAAAACCGAAGAACTACGGACGGGGTCAGCAGAGTTCCACGCTCCTGTCGTCCGAAGCGTGGAACTCTGAAGCGTTGACCTTTTGGGATTGTTGGGCCTTTATTGCTCGTCGTCCTCTTGCAACTCGTTAGTGATTGGCGTCAGAGTGCCGAACAGGCCGTTCGTCTCATTGTCAGGGCCTGCTGTGAAGAACAGAGTATTGCCCGGACCGGAAGCACCCCCGTTCCCAAACTCAAGCGCCCACAGGCCGTCAATGTTCACAATCGAGCCGTCAGGATTTAAAACATTTCCGAGGAAGCGGCCGGTCAGAGGATTAAAAGCCGCAATCGTGCCGCCGCGGAAATTGCCAACCAATAGAGCATGGCTAAATTCGCCAAAGTCTGCCGGAGCTAGTGCAATTCCCCATGGAGCATTGAACCAATCGCCCTGCTCCAGGTGTGCAATCTTCTTGCCTTGACGATCGAAGACGGCAACAAAACCGAGGCCGGCCCCGCCGACCGGGTCGTGTTTGGCGGCATCTTGCTCGGCATAGGTTACGTAAATGTTGGGACCAATACCCTGCACGTTGAAGGGCGCAAAGTCCGGCGGAATTTCATCGTCGTCAAAGGCGTCGCGGTCAAAGGTTACCTTGTTAAAGTGTGTGTCAAAAATGTCTATCCGGCCGCTGCGGAAGTTTGCAGCCAGAATGAATTTCTCTCCGTCGATTTCGGCGATCGTCGCTCCCTTGTAAACGGCTCCGTTCGCAGGGGTCGGCTTTTGCGACCTATCGACTTTAATGATCGCTTTTGTGGGGTTGACTGCGGGATTCCAACCTTGGACGGTACCATCTTCCGTAACCCACAAGAAAATTGCTTGGTTGCCGGGAGTGGTTCCAACGGCTGGGGTCAGAAGAAAATCGGTAGTGCTTCCATTAAACATGACTGACGTAGGAGATCCGGGCGCTGGTTGGCTCGGGGCGTTGGGAATTTTGACGCCATTTCCTGGCGTACCCCCTGGGGCGTTCAGCGGGACGATAGTGACCGGCGAGAGCACCGGCGGCGGAGTCTGCGTCGCGGGATTTAGCGGATTGAGACCTGAAGTGTTGTACAGGGTGGAAGTACCGCCGGCGTTGTTCGAAATCCACCACGGCGTGGTGGGGCCGTGGACCAGTCCCCACGAGTTCTGAAGATTCGGATCGTGTACCGCCGCCGGAGGCGTCACTGGAACGTTAGAGACCAGATTCGTCTGTTGATAGTGCTGACCGAGCGCGGCCCTGGGAAGCAGGGAGATTGAGACACCAACAACCAACAATGCGTTTAGGGACAGAATACGAGAGTTCATTATTTATTACTCCTTATCGGACTTGAACGGGACCCTTCGGTTAGCCGTGCATTCGCAGTGTTAACGCAAAGCGAGGGATAAACCCTTGCGTTAACACTTCACTGTTGCCAAAAACCTTGAGTACCCATTTCGTGAGTTCATGCGCTGTAGAGCTGCTACCCCGCGACCCTTCAGCCAAACATCACCGCGTGATAGTAGCTGACAAAGGGAGGGCGAAATCCCTTCCCGTGTCTACGTCTTGTAAATTATTTGTACCTATGCGGAGATGGGCAGGGCAAAGCAATAACCCTTCGCAACGGGAGGGTGCGATGGCGAGCCACTCAGTTAGCGAAATGAGCCGGCGCCTTGGTTGGCCAGCGTCTCCGATGAATCACCGAGGCCTTTCGTAAGGTTCCGGAACTCCGCGCGGAGAAACATCAGATCGCGGAAGTGAAACGCCTCGTGGATATGATCGCCGCCAGGACCGCATCGCCAACTGTCACGTCGGCGATTGCAGAACGGGAAGCCAGAATCCGCTCGATCACGGATTCCCTTGCGGGCAGTCTAGTTGTAGGTTGTTTGAGCCCTGCAATCAGTTAATTGCAGGCGGTGTGGAATCAGGTTTTTGGGCAGGTGAAGGACGGGTATTGAGCACGACTCCTGCACAAGAACATCCGGTGCCTTATTAGCCAGCTCACCTGCCCCTTGCGAGCATTGAGTTCTTTCCTGCGAGCTGTATCTCCAGCAGCGTGACGGAAAATGGGTCGAAGCGGTAGCTGAATTCGCGCCCGCTTAGCGCTGTTGTCCTGTTTTGCACCGCGACGCGATGCCGCTGGTCCGGCAAGTTCATGGCCTCCGAATCGGGAACGGGGCTGCTATCGCCAAGCACGAAAACCTTAGCCGATTGCAAGCGGCCGAAACTGACCGGCAACGTGAATTTGACATCGCGCAGCTCGGGGGTTGAGTTAACAGCATAAACGCGTAGCGTTTTGCCGTCTCCGCTGATGGTCGCATCGAGGTCCGGCTCCCTCAAGTAGAAGGAAGGAGAACTGCTACGGTCAACGCGAAGCGAATAAGACCCCGCCGCCCGCTGATACAGCAACTGTGCATAGTAGTCCGGGATCATATACAGCCAGCCGGGTCCGGGCTGCAGTTGGCCTCCGGCAAAGCTGTGGGACATGTTCGACAGATTCGCAATCTCGATCAGGTCGCTATAGCGGTGCATCATGTTCTGATAGCGCGAACAGACCAGAGCATTTCCTAAAGTGTGCAGCATTCCACGCTTCAGTCCCCAATCTCCGGCAGTCGCATTCCATTCTGTTACCGATAAGCGGATATCCTTACCGTCGCCGTCGCGCCTTATTTCTTCCTGCAACTGTTTCAGCTCGTTTTCGGTTCCGTCGAGATCCCCTACGGAATATTGATGCGGGGACAGGAAATCCAGAGCTCTTCCCGCGACCCGCACCGTGTCACGGCTCGGAAAGGACGAGGAAATTTTGATGCTTGGGTCAACCTGCCGCATAGCCTCGCCAAATGCAACCAGTGAAGCATCGTATTCCGGCCCACCGACTTCATTCCCGACCTGCCAGTACTTGACGCGGTAGGGCTCACGGTGGCCATTTCTAGCCCGTAATGCTCCCCATTTGGTGTTCGCGGTACCATTGAAATATTCGACCTCGTTGGCTGCATCCTGCGGCGTTCTTTTCGTCCAACGCAGGCAGATCAGAGGGTCGGCACCCAGGTATTGGACGAGCCGGACAAACTCTTCTACGCCAACGAAGTTTTCCTGCAAGCCTCCCCAAGGGGCGTCCGGGAAGGGCGTCCTCGTATCCCAATCGCCGATCGTGTCCGACCATTCGAACTCCTCGATGGTGCTGCCTCCCAGCCGCACAACGCCCGGATTCATGGCTTTTAAGGCCTGTACTACGTCTGGACGCCACAGTCCCAATACCGCATTGCTATCGATCAGATACACGCGGTCGAGCCACAGCGTTCCCGGTCCCTCAAATTCTATGGTGAGCGTGGCGTTGCTTACCGTGCGTTTGGCCGTCAGCAAAGCCTCCGCACTTGTCCACTCGGACGTTGCTCTCCCAAGCGAAACAGGCCCGGCGATCATCTCGCCGTCGCCGTGTAGCGATGCTCGCACCGGGACGTTTCCCACACTACGCACGTGGAGCCGCAACCGATAACCGTGCTTCGCATCCAGGTAGAACCCGTCTTGCGAGATGCCGGCCCAAGTTTTCGCGAGAGGCAATTCGATCTTTTGCGAGCGCTTGCCGTTGAATGGCTTGTTCGTATCCAGAGAATATGTGGCCGCGTGGACAGTGCCGTCGGGATACCACGGGCGGTACGGCTTGTCGACTTCGGCCTTGTACGAATAATTCCAGGGAGTTTCCTCTTCAAAGCTCGTTGATTGCACCTGTTGCGCGATCATCGAGGGCATCACATCGCACAGCGGCTCGATGAATTGCCCACCCTGTTTCCGATCGATCGGGCGTTGGTTCAGATGCTGGTCCGAGACGACGACCGGCTCCGTTTCCACTGCTTCCGCAACAGGTTCAAGCTGTATGCCGTCCAACCACACTTTGCCGCTTTGATTGTTAAAGACATTCAGCGCGATGGTAATCCTGCCCGGCGAGGGCACGCGGAACAGAAAGCTCGCCTGCTGCCATTCTCCGGTGTTGGCCACGGACTGGCTGAAACCCTGATCGCCCACTTGCGCCTCGATCCCGATTCGTGGCCCTACGCTGGGCATTTCAGAGTGGTCTTTTCCTGGGCTCGCCGCGGATGCCCCGGACTTTTCCCATCCGGTCAGTCGCCAAAGCGTTCCGATCGGGAGAAATACCTCCTGGCGAAGAGTCAAGTTCACCGGCTGCGCAGCGGTAATTAAGAGCGACTGCTGTCCCTCTTTTGCGGCCGTGCCATCGAGACTCAGCGAAAATGCCTGTTTCGCTTCTTCGGGATCAATCACCCAGAACTCGCCAGGAACCGAGCCTTCGAATCCTCCGTTTCGAATGTTGCGCGTAGTCGCGTCTCCCTGGAGTAAAACAACAAAAAGGATTGCTGCCAGTGACACCAAACCGAGAACACCCAAGGTCACAACAAAGCTTCTTTCCCGTCTGCGCCGGGGTTTTGGGACAGTCAATCGAAATGCTCGATTTCTCAACGACGCCTCTCCAAGAACGAATCTCATTTCGTTAGAATTGAACGGCGTACCAACGGCTCCTACACTTTTGGCTGTGCCGCTCCTTGCGCCCATTCTCGAACAAAACGGTCAGGTTCAGGAGATGGGCGAACTTCGCGGTTGGCCACATAGTGTCGGAGCCAGAAGGCCACACCCCAGACATCCAGTTGAAAGCTCTCACTGCCGTTTTGACATCCACAAACGCGGCAATGAGAAAAGCCACAGTAATAAATGTCTCAAGCGGGGCAGTCAATAACATAAGTGCGTCGACGGAATTCTTGCGCACCACACCTCTTTCAATGAGAGTGCCGCGGAACGACTTTGCGGATGTCGTGATAGTCCACCGCAAAGTCCAAACAAGCGCCCGTTTCCAATTGCCCAACCAGCTCCCGGTAAAGCTGCTCCCAGGGAGAGTTGTTGTTGATCTCGAAAGGTCGAAGGCTAGCTCGGCGTTTCGCGATCTCGGCATCGCTCAATAGAGCATCGACTCGCCGCTCCTTCAGGTCCACTTTGATCTTGTCACCCGTGCGCAAAATAGCCAGGTTGCCGCCCACCGCCGCCTCCGGCGAGATATTCAGGATGGACGGCGAGTCCGAGGTGCCGCTCTGGCGGCCGTCACCCATACACGGCAGCATCCTTATGCCGGAGCGGACGAGCTCGCCAGGTGGCGTCATGTTTACAACCTCGGCCGATCCGGGGTAGCCGACCGGACCGGCACCCCGAACCACGAGCATACAGTGGGCGTCGATGTGAAGATCGGGATCCTCGATCCGCGCACGGTAATCCTCAGGACCCTCAAACACGATTGCCCGAGCGGTGAAGCAGCCCTCCGCTCCCGGTTCGGAGAGATAACGACTGCGGAACTCGTCGCTAATCACCGACGTTTTCAAGATTGCCGACGAGAAGAGATTACCCCTGACTACCTTGAAGCCTGCATGCTCCTTCAATGGCCGGTCGTACGGCCGAATCACGTTCTGATTCAGGCTGCGACACTGGCCGCAGTTTTCTCCGATGGTCTTCCCTGTAACCGTAAGCGCTTCGGGATGGATCTTACCCGCATGAATCAGTTCGCCTAAAATAGCCGAAACTCCGCCCGCGCGATGAAATGCCTCGCCTAGGTATTCACCCGAGGGCTGGATGTTCAGAATCAGGTGGATGCCGTGGCCGATGGTGTCCCAGTCCTGAATGTCGAGTCTTACGCCCATGTGCCGGGCGATGGCGTTGACGTGAATGGGGCAGTTGCTCGATCCGCCAATCGCCGAATTCACGACAATCGCGTTTTCAAACGCCGCTCGCGTCAGAATACGCGAAGGGGTAAGATCCTCGTTCACCATCTCGACGATCCGCCGGCCGGTGGTGTAAGCCATTTGGGCGCGTTCGGCGTACGGTGCGGGAATGGTGCCGCACCTCGGGAGCGACATACCTAGCGCTTCCGCGATGGAGTTCATGGTAGAAGCCGTTCCCATCGTGTTGCAATATCCCGCGCTCGGGATACTTTCGATCACGCGATCGATCAACTGCGCTTCGGTAATGATGCCGGCGGCCAGTTCGCGCCTAGCTTCCCAGAGAATCATTCCGCTTCCGGCTAGCTTGCCGTTAAGGTAGCTATCGAGCATCGGGCCGGCCGTGAGTACGATCGCAGGGAGATTCACTGTGGCAGCGGCCATCAGACACGCCGGCGTGGTTTTATCGCATCCTGTGGTTAGAACTACACCGTCCAAGGGATAGCCGCAGAGGACTTCGACCAGACTCAAATAGGCGAGATTCCGATCCAGCGCGGCTGTCGGGCGACGGCAGGTTTCCTGCAGCGGGTGAACAGGAAACTCCATCGGTACTCCGCCCGCATCGCGTATTCCATCTTTGACTCGCTCAACCAGGGAAAGATGAATTCGGTTACATGGGACCAGATCGTTTCCCGTCTGCGCGATTCCAATAATGGGACGCGACGATTGCAGTTCACCACGGGTAATCCCATAATTGGCGAACCGCTCGAGATACACCGCAGTCTCGGCGGGATCCTTCGTGTCGCGAAACCAGAGTTCGCTATGCAGTTTGCCGCTTCGCTTATTCGTCATGTAGGGTATCATCCGCGAGCCAACAGGCCTCCATCCACAACCAGCCATGTCCCCGTGATGTAGGATGCGTCATCCGATGCCAACATTCGAACCGCTTTGGCAATGTCCTCGGGCGTGGCGAGCCTTCCCAGTGGGATGGTGGCTAGCAATCGCTGTTCGTCTTCGGGGCAACGCTGGAAGTGATAGCGCAGGAGGGGCGTATCCGTAGCCCCTGGGATCACACAGTTGACACGGATTCCATCAGCTGCATAGTCAAGCGCGGCAGCTCGCATGAAAGCCAGCAGTCCACCCTTGGTGGCGGCGTACGCGCTATAGCCTGGATAACTTTGAAAAGCGTGTCCTGAGGAACTGATCACGATGCATCCGTGGCGCTGCCGGCGCATCGCGGGGATTACCTCCCGGCAGCACAGAAATGCGCCAGTGAGATTGACTTCCATCATTCGGTTCCAGTCTTTTTCAGTGGTATGTTCGAGGGGACCGTTAATCTGAATCGCAGCATTGGAAAACAGGACGTCTATCCTGCCGAACTCCTGGATCATGGTCTCGACCGCGCGGCGGACGTCGGCCGAGGAGCTCACGTCCGCCGGAATAGCTATAGCGCGTCCCCCCGCCTGTTCAACCAAAGCAGCTGACTCCGCCGAGCGCGCGGCATCGCAATCGACAACACCCACGTTGGCCTGCTCGCGGCCAAACAAAACGGCGGTGGCACGACCGATGCCGGAACCACCGCCGGTAACGAGCACGCCTTTTGGTCGAAACTCACCGGACATCTTTTTTGAACTGTTAACCGTTGTCTATTGCCTGACAGCGTACAAAAGTAATTTTTGCCTGGATGTCATGTACTGTCAAGATAAAATCGGCATGCATTCCGCTTTATTTTTTGGTGGCGGGCACCGATTCCACTGGATTCCAGCCAAGCATCCGCGAAATCCGCCGCGCGGTTTCACGAACTGCCGCGCGCATGGATTCCGCTTGCGCGCCCATGCGGACACTAGGCCCGGAAATGCTGATTGCCGCAATGAAGGTCCCATCCTTGCCGAAGAGAGGAGCTGCGAAGCATTCTACGCCCTCGACGTCCTCTTGGTTGTCGTGACTCACCCCGGTCTGACGAACTGTCACAAGATCCGCCGTCAGCGACTCGGTACTGGTTAGAGTGCGACTTGTTCTTGCCGGCAGCCCATGTTTCAACAGCGCGCGCTCGAGCTCCTCGGGCAGCAGATATGCCGCAATGGATTTGCCCATGCCCGTGCAGTGGAGATTCGCCCGGTTCCCGATGGTCGCCGTGACGCGGTAGGGCTTGGGACTGTCGATCGCAAAGATGTGCGCTACCATACCCTCGTCATACACTCCCAGGTTCACTGACTCACCGAATGTCAGCATGAGCGAGTGTAGAAAAGGTTTTGCAATCGAGATGAGCCGCTGGTATGGCAGGCCAGTGTTGACCAAAGCGAAAAACCGCTCTCCCAGGGAATAACGCCCGGTTTCGCTGTTCTGAACCAGAAACCCACACTTCTCGAGTGACTGTAAAAGGCGGAAGGAGGTGCTTTTGGGCAGACCGTTTAGACGGGTAATCTGATCCAGACTCAATTCGCCCTCACGAAAGTTCGTAAACGTTTCCAGCGTGGTGAACAGTCTTTCTGCGACCGCCAGAAAGCTCTTGTCGCGCGCAGTCTCGCTGCGCAGCGGCTTCTTGGCCGCCCCCCTGGGCTTCACGCGCACCTCCGTTGCATCACAATCGTTTTTTGCATCCTGCAAGACCTCCTAAACGTACGCGGCTTCACTTGCGGGACGTATCCCGCACCCTGGTTTTGCCTTGTAATGGAGAATCATAACATTTGAATTCATCCCGTAAATGAATGTGCAAGAGAGCGGTTTCGGCGATGTCGCGTTGGGCCTTAGAAACGCCAGGATTTATCGCTCAAAAGGCAAGCATCGTGGACGGCGGCGCACGGACGAGAGCAATTCCGGATTTTGGAGACTTTGCGTGGGGGGTAGCCTTGGCAGCAGGAACCGCCCGTCTTGTAGCCCTCGCACCTCCGTGTCGAGCGCGAACACGCTCCCGGAGTATTGCTCAGCTGACCTGGCACTGGTGATGTAAAGCGTCTTCCGATCCAAGCCTCCAAACGTGCACGTCGTGGGCTTCGAGACGGGCAATTGCACAATGCGGTCGATGCGGCCGTCCGGGGCAATCCTGATTAGGCATCCCGCACCGGGGCGTGCATTCCAAAGAAACCCCTCTTGATCCATGGCCGAGCCGTCCGGAGCGCCAAGCCCGTGCCCGACAAAGAGCTGCTTCTCATTAGAAATCTTCCCCGTCCGGTCGTCGTAGGCGAACGAGTAGATAACGTTAGCCGGGCTGTCGCCGAAGTAGAATGTCTTGCGGTCGGGGCTCCACGCAACCGTGTTCGAGATTCCTATCCCACTCTTCCACTCGCTTACCGTTCCGTCGGGATCGATCCGGTAAAGAATTCCGCGAGTAAACTCGACAGCCAAATCCTCTCCCTTCGGACCGACGTTGTTGCACATGGTTCCCGCCCAGAGCGACCGGCGCGGATCCACGCGCGCGTCATTGAAGCGCATCCGCGGCGCGGCCGGCAGGCGAAAGATGGTACGGATATCCGGATGCGCGCGCGGGGACCACAATCCGACTTGCGATGCAAAAACCAGCAGGAAGATGTCCGCATTAGTGGTCAGGTTCACGGACGTGACGGGCTCTTCGAAAAACCACGTCTGCGTTGTCTGACCGTGCGGCTCGAACCGGTGGACCAGGAACCGGTTGATGTCCGTCCAATACAGGGCGCGCTGCTCGAGGTGCCATACCGCGCCTTCGCCGCAAATGTCGCCAGTCGGCACGACGCATCGGATCTCATCCTTCATCGCAACCCCTGATCTTGCTGGTCGAAAGCAGCTATTGCCTCCATCTCGGAGGGCATAGACCCTTGCGTGCCGAGGCGGGTCACCGATACGCCGCCGGCGGCATTCGCGTCAGCCGCGGCCCCCACGGGCGTTTTGCTCCCTTCCCGCCGTTGTGGGTTTCAGAGTTCATGCCTGCTACCGTTTCGCCGGGACAGGGAAGTCCATCTACCTGGGCAACGAAATCGATATCGATCCTACCGGCAACGACGATGGGCTTCATGCCTGATAACGTTCCCCTATACCAGGTTTCTCATCGGATGTCGCCGCCGGATGTTCGCGTTTGCGATCCTTGCCAGGATCGCGGAGCTGCACCGCTTTATCCACCGGGATGGAAGACTGTTCGTACGCTAGGATTGCGGTCCGGTGCTGGTCAATATACCGCTCGACAATCGCTCTCTTCTCGCGAGAATAATCGGCCAGCGGGTCGCTCAGCAAGGAGCTGCAAATGCCCAAAAGGCCCAGCCCGCACTTCAATCCACGGAAGGGATTATTGCCGTGATAGATCGCATGTCCGAACTCCAACACTTCCTGATGCAGCGTCTTCACACGGGCGATGTCCCCGGCCGCCGCGGCGTTGTACAGATCTACGAAGAGCCGCGGATAAATGTTGGATCCTGCGGCCATGCTTCCATGGCCACCGAGCAGGATGCATTCAGCTAGCAACTCCTCGGGTCCTACCAGCAGGCTGAAATCGCCGCGCGACGCCAGGCCGCCGTGCAGTTCGCGGAAGTAATTCATGTCCATTCCGCTGTCCTTAAGTCCAACTATGTTTTCAATCTCGGCGGCCCGTCTCACAGTGTCGGGCGCAATGGTGTGGTGAGTGTTGCCAGGTGCGTTGTAGAGCAGAAGTGGCATCCCCGCCTGGCGAACTAGCTTTTCGACGTACCGTAGAATTTCGTCCTGCGTAATCGGGTAATAGTTGGGCGGGGCCGTCGAGATGGCTGCTGCCCCGCAGTCTTTGGCCTTCAGTGCGAGGCGCGTTGCTTCCACCAGGGAGGTATCGGTGACGCAGACCACCACAGGAACCCGCCCCTCGGCCAGGCGGCACACCTGTGTAATCATGTCCATGCGCAACTCCATGGGAAGGGCCGAGGCTTCGCCCGTGGTGCCGAGCGGAAACAAGCCGTGAACACCGCCTGCAATCAGATGTTCGATAAGCCGCTCCAGGCCCTGCCGATTGAGGGTGTGTTGATCCGTGAGAGGGGTAATCATCGCGGTGATGATTCCTCTAAAATGTGGCCATTGCTGCGTCATGCTGTTGTCCTTCCCTTAGCGAAAGAGAATATTCAGAATCGCGAAAACGACTAGAACAGCGGCGGCAAAGAAAGCGGGAGTCCGCCACCAACCGAGTTTCGCATTCCCCTCACTACGATCAGCATTCGGATCGAAGACCAATCCCTTGAGCGCTGCGGCCTCGGGCGCGCGCGTCAGGAACGCCAGGGGGACGATCACAGCCAGACCACCGCCGAGCCCCCACACTGCGGACCATAGGTTGGCTGCCATTGGCGAGGCATAGTGCAGTAGGCCCGCGCGATACAGAACATACTGTGACGCGGCCGCGCCCAAGCCTCCCAGCATCCCGTAGAACCCGGCCGTAGCCGAGGGTCGCTTCCAGAGCATTCCCAAAAGAAAAACGATGAAAAATGGCGAGATAAACAGTATGGAAATTAACGCCATGTAATCCATCAGATTGTTGAAATAGAGAACGATGAAGGATGAAGCGCAAGCCAGCGCTGTTCCGGCAATTGTGGCGATCTTGCCGACAGTCAGATAATGCCGGTCCGGTCTGTCTTTGGCTAGATACGTCTGATATATGTCGTAAGTGACCACCGTGTTGAAGGCCGTCATATTCCCCGCCATTCCCGACATAAAACTTGCTAGCAGAGCGGTAATCCCTACGCCGAGCATTCCCTCTCCGTAGAACTTCGCCATCATGACCGGCAGCGCCAAGTTGTAGTCTCGGCGCACGATCTCGGGTGCGATGGCCAGGGCGATCATGCCCTGTATCGTGACCATAGCCGGGAAAAACATCTTCGGAAAGGCCGCCACGAGCGGCGTTTTGCGCGCCGAGTCGACGTCGCGAGCGGCCATAGCGCGCTGCACCAGCAGAAAATCAGTACACCAGTACGCCGGAGCGGCGCAGAGGCCATTGCCCACTACCATCACCCACCAGGGTACGCCCAGCGGATCGCCCGCCTTTCCCATCCCCAGCCAGGTGTGCACATTGCCAGCAGGCAGTTGCATCAGGAGGCTGCGCCAGCCGCCGACCGCATGCAAGCCCAAAAAAGTCAGTGGAAGGAATCCAACGACAATCAGGACGAATTGAATACACTCGTTGTAGATTGAGGAAGAAAGTCCACCCCAAAAAACGAACAAAAGCACCACGGAGCTAGCCAGCAGGACGCTAAGAGCAAACGGCCAGCCCAGCATGCTCTCAAAGACCACTGCAAAGGCGAACATATCCACGCCAGCCATCAGCACCGTGACCACAGCAAAGCTAATCGAGTTCAGCAGGTGCGCGCGATGGTCGTACCGTAAGCGCAGGTACTCCGGCACGCTGCGGATGCCGTTGGCGTAGTAAAAGCGCACCATGAACATGCCTAGAAAGACCATCGCGGGAATCGCGCCCACCCAGTACCAGTGGTTGGTTCTCATGCCATATTTCGCGCCGTTGGCGGTGTGCCCCATCACCTCTAGTGCACCCAGATTGGCCGACATGAAAGCAATGCCGGTTACCCAGTGGGAAAAATTACGCTTGGAAAGCAGGAAATCGGACGAGGTCTTCATCTTGTCTTTGAGAAAGAAGCCAACGCCGAGAACCACAGCGAAGTAGCAAGAAATGATGGCAAAATCGATAAATGCAAGATGGATATGCATTCCTGACCTTATCTCGTTCGGCCAACGCATCGCTTGGCGATGCCGCGGTGTAGCGTGCCGAAAGCGCGCAACTCCCGTTGAGTGCTTGAAATGCATTCTACTCTGACAGCTTGACATTACTTTTGTCAACACTATGCGGAATGCGTGCCGCATAACGTGGCATTGTTTCCGGGTTGCCCGGATTTGCCTCTGACGCAGTCGAGGCGGAGACTTTGGTCCAAGGTCCTAACGCCAGTCACGACCTCCCGTGCGGCACGGGTGCCGACTGTGGGTCCACTCGATTTCCCTTCCACCGGCTTCGGCACGCACAGAGAAGCGGCGTAGGTACAGGAGCTATCGTTAGATCCTTTCTCCAACTTTCCCTATGGACTGGGTCTTACCGATTTTTGGAACCCAAATCATGTCGTGAGGTTTACATTGAGCGTCGGGGGTACCGGCTGTCCCTTGCGAATCTGCTGCTGTCGTAGGAACCGGTTCAAGGTGCGATCATAGTCGCGTTCGATACTGGCACGATATCGCAGTGTGCGGTCCGATCTATGTCCGTCGGGAACGACTGCAGATTTGCTCTCCAATCTTCCACTTACCCACGCTCGTGATTTAGTGCTAGTGGCGGTTTCGATGGTGTTGGCCAGAAGAACTGGAGCGAAAAAGTCTTCAGCGAGGTTCTGGCCTAACAGATATCATCACGAACACTCTCGGGGCGGCCTTAGGTGCGCTGCTTGCGCCGCCGCGGATTGTGCTTTCGATTTTCGGAAAAACCGATTCGGCCAGGACTGTCTGACGGTGGACTTCCTACGAGCACTGTAGTGCAAAGGATTGTCACAAAACCACAGCCCATACACTGAACTCGGTTCACCTGAGTTAGCGCTTCCCTGCCCCACACCGTGGACTCGGTACAGATCTCAGACGGGCCCATTCCTCGCCCGTGAGTAACCATTCGATGCTTCTGCCGAAATTCTCGACAAAGAAAAGAGGGAGCGCTTTCACGCTTCCTCTTCCGACTTCATGGCATATTTGCTCCATCAACTCTGATAAGAGCTCGCGGACGAAGCGCGTCACGCAAGAACTCAAACCTCTCGATTACTCCCGACGCTAGTCGTTTTCAGCAACGTTTGTAATGGACTCGGACGATCATATGATTTGTTGGTTTGAGCCTTACCTAGTTCTTGTTTAAAGCCGGGAACGAACTCTTCCACCATCTCGCTGACTTTGGCCGTGGCCATCCCGACTAAAGCGCCTTTGAACGCATTCCAAGTGGCCGAGGGTTCGCCAACGCCCTGACCGTAACCGCTTGCCGATCTAGTCGGAGCCGAAGGGGTATCGCGGTCCCCCGGCGGATTCCATCTAGTGCTTGTAGCAGATCGTCGTGCGGGAAACAACGCGGAAAGGAGCAGACCGCCGCCAAATGCCACGGCCATCAAAGTCCAGGGACGCTCGTCAAATTGGGCGCGCCAGTCGACTGCGGATTTTACTTTCGCTTCCAGTTCGTTGAAGTTGTCGCCGAGATCGTTCCTTGTTTCTTGAATGTGCTGTTCTATTTGATTTGATGTTTGGACCATTCGACGTTCTCCTCTAAGCTTTTGATAGCTTTATCTGGAATAAGATTTATGCGCTTCAATTTCTCCCTACCCGAACCAATAAACGCGCCGGCTACAATAGCCAAGATGATTCCAACGAGCAATGCGGCCAACCAAGCAGGCATTACCGTCGACAGTCCGTAAACAGCTGCCAAGAGCATGAAGCCAATTCCATAGATGCCCGAAATCAGGCCCACTCCGAACGCGGCGGCGGGCCTGGCGGCTTTACTCGCTTCTTCCTTTATTTCGGTTTTCGCTAGGCGAAATTCAGATCGAATAATGTCCTGCAAATTGCCGACGATATCCTGCAGGACCTCAGGAACGGATCGCTGTGTTTGGGGTGTCGCCATACCGAGGTCCTCCAGCAGAAATTACTCGTTGCTTCGCAGACCCCGGGCAACCAGGAAGCCCAGAATTGCGGCTGCCGCCAGCGACTGCCCCGGATAGCGCTTCACCAGATCCTGAACGTCATCTGCCATGCCCTTCAGATCGGTTCGACGAACATAGTCGGCTGTCGCTTGCAGCTTATCCGCAGCCGAGTGAGCCGCACCGGAGAGTTTGTCACCGCCCGAGTGCAGCGAAGATGCTGTCTGGTCTAAAGCACCCGCAGCGGATGCACGCGAACTGTCGATCTTGTCTGCAGCCTGACGACCGAAATCTGTTACTTTTTCCTTAACATCCGTGACCGTTTGCGATACCTGTTCTTGCATCCGGGCGGCCGTTCCGGTTGCGCCCGGCCCTGTAGATTCGCCGTATGAAGACTGACCCGATTTGTTGTACTCGTCCATTTGCTTTCTCCCTTGGCGGATGCAACATCCGCGCTGACTCTTTACGTTTCGCTTCTACGAAACACCTGCATCCTAAGACTTGTATAGGCTGAGGGATATCCGGTCAAATCCCGAGCGGACGCTTTCTCATACGTTATGCGGCCACTCCAGGTAGGCTCGCAGGTGAATACACAACACTCCACTGTGGCTGGCCGTGACGCTGGGACTGATTCGTCGAACAAATCCGACGAGTCAAACCAAGCAAGCCAGTGCTAGGCCTGATTGCGGCGGTGCGGTCGGGAGTGGGCACTACATCAGTATCAGTGCCGGCTCAATCGTGCGCACCTTCCGCAGGATCGGCGTAGGTGCCCAGGCTACATGTCGCTGACTGGGCCTAAACAGTGGTTCTTCTAGTACCGCCGATCAAGGCGTGGTACACGACCAAGACAATTACGGCGCCTATCACGGCGACAAATAGGCTATACAGGTTAAGTCCTGTGACGCCGGAATGCCCGAGCATGTTGAATAGCCATCCGCCCGCCACGGCTCCTATCACACCCAAAATGATATCCATCACTACGCCTTCACCGGATTTGTTGACAATTTTGCTGCCGATAAAGCCAGCCAATAGGCCTAGAACAATCCAAGCCAAGAATGACATTTGATCATCTCCTTTGTGAGCGTCACTAAAAACCGGCCTCGCTGCACAACTCAAATGTCACTTTCACAGGCAGAGTCGCGGCGGTCTATCGAGCGAAGTCCTGAAAACCGGTGAGGATTTACCGCATTGGAGAGCTGAGATCCCCACTGCAATTCAGGTCGACCCCGACTGGCTTTTCGCGCAGAATCATTACCCTAAATCGCTTGACTCGCATAAACACATAGGCGGTTGACAACGGCGATATGGCTGCTTCCCTTCTAGCCTACGCCGGGCCTCCCGGGGAAGCATTGTCGAATCAACGTATTGGAAGGTGTTGCATCGACCGGCTGAGCTGGCAGGACTAACCGGGCACTGACCCAGTTCGTGATAAATTCCAAGCAGCAATTAGCATCGAAGAGTAGTCGCTTTTCTAGGCGCTTAACAGTTTTCCCTGTTCCTGTTGATGAAGTGTATGAGACCTCGATCCCATTTCGAGAGAAGAATAAACCAGCGTATTCCTACATCCAGCGAGCTGTGGGCCTCCTGCAGATTCGATGATCGACGCACCCAGTTGCGTGTTCAAGACTTCAGTGTTTCCGGTGCTTTGCTTTTAACCGAGGAAGCCATCCCAGTAGGCACTCGCCTTGAATTGCTTTTTTCGGTGCCTGAAGGTGAGATTCGCGTCCTCGCGGTCGTCCGCTCGTTCACGCCGAGCAGGGGCATCGGCGTAGAGTTCGTTAGTATGGAATCAAGCGCATTTGACCTCATTCTGAAGCTGGTGAAGCGCCTGCTTTCGTGATGGTCCGAAACTTGAAGAGTACTCGCACAGTTCCCGCGTTTGCATCGTCGGGTCCTGACCGTTGTTTGCGGTGCTGACTCGCGCGTAGATGGCGACTCTCACCGGTTACCGCCCTTTTTATTTGACTCCTGCGTTATCGGGCATATGATTCCACTCTCTACGGGCGGAGCATGGCGCTTCAGCATCCCTGCATCCCTTCCGGTCTGTTGCGCGTCTCCGCCCATGATCGACCGTCGCGTGCGGCCCTGATGCAATCTGAAAATGTGCCGGAGGAACTTGCGCTGCGGGTCAAGGCTGCACGGCGGCATTTAGACGCAGACAAAAACAGTGTCACTTGACAATTGGATTTTGAGTGCAGTACGTTTTCTTGAACACGGCATTCGTCCCCTGGGAATAAACTACCTTCCACGTTCCATCTCGAGACAGGAGGTACTCTCATGGGCCATCCTGTTGAAGCCATTAAGCAGCCCCGAACCGACGAGAAACCATTGTGGGACGTATTGTTCGGGTTGGGGCTACCCAGCGGTCCTTGTCGCTAATCAACTGAAACTTTTTGAGCTCCTGGCGGAGAAACCGATAACGCTCGACGAAGTTTGTCGCGCTAAGCAACTTGCCAAGCGCCCTGCCGAAGCGCTCCTGTCAGTCTGCATGATTCATGCGTGTCTACTTATTTGAACCTCCTGCACTTGGCCGGAACCGAAACGTGCGGAGAAAGGACTTAGCCCGTAAACTATCGCTCTTCGTTGACTTGCCTTCGGGCTTCAACCTAACATGTGCTGCGCATGCCCGGCACGGATTCACTTGTCGGCCAAACCATCTCGCACTACCACATCATCGAGAGACTCGGCGGCGGTGGGATGGGAGTGGTGTATAAAGCCGAGGACATCAAACTCAATCGCTTTGTGGCGCTGAAGTTTCTTCCCGAAACTGTCGCTCGAGACATGCAGGTGCTGGCCCGTTTTCAACGCGAGGCCAAAGCCGCCTCTGCATTAAACCATGCAAACATTTGCACCATCCACGAAATTGATGAAGTGGACGGGCAGGCTTTCATCGTCATGGAGTATCTCGACGGTACAACGCTGAAGCATCGAATCGAAGACGGACCGCTCCCGTTGGAGCAACTGTTGAACTGGGGGACAGAAATTGCTGAGGCGCTCGAAGCGGCCCACGCCGAAGGCATCGTTCACCGGGACATTAAGCCCGCCAATATTTTTATCAGCAAACGGGGGCACGCCAAGATTCTCGATTTTGGTCTGGCGAAATTGACTCTCAGCGGCGGTGTGATGAGTGATTCGCCCACGCTTACGGCAGCGACCGAAGCGTTGCTTACCAGTCCTGGCGCTACCGTGGGCACCCTTGCCTATATGTCGCCGGAGCAGGCGCGAGGGGAAGGTCTCGATGCACGGACCGACCTGTTCTCGTTCGGCGCGGTGCTTTACGAGATGGCAACCGGCCGCATGGCTTTTCCGGGGAATAGTGCTGCGGTCATTCATGATGCGATTCTGAACCGAACGCCTAAACCCATCACACGAACGAACACTGAGTTGCCCGCGGAACTGGAGCGTGTCATCGACAAGGCGCTTGAGAAAGTGCGCGAGAAACGCTTTGCTTCCGCCGCGGAGATGCGCGACAAGTTGCAAAACCTGCGCCAATGGCATTTGATCCAATCAAGCGGGACCGTGCCGATCAGGCGCGTTGTTCGCAGACCGTCCTTTATTTTTGCTGCTCTTTTGCTGCTGGCGATCGCGGGTGTCTCCGCGGGTCTCATCTACCGTCATTACTCCCGCATCCGCTGGGTGCGCGACGTTGCCGTCCCAGAGTTGCAGAAAATGGCCTTGGACAGAAATGGCGTGGCTTTTTACAAGCTCGCGCAACAGGCGGATCGCTATAGTCCTGGTGACCCCGCCCTGAAACAAGTAAAAACGCAGAACCTCTGGCCTTTTCGTGTATTCACGACACCGCCTGGGGCGGACATCTTTTTCCGAAGCTATCGCGACAATCAGGGAAATTGGGAACGTCTTGGCGAGACGCCCATGGAGGATCTGCGGTTGATTGATGCGCAATACGCAATCAAGCTCGTAAAAGACGGATATGAACCAGTCGAAATCACCAGCGAGTACACCGCCGAGAATATTATTCTCGATCCTGTCGGCTCGCTTCCTAAAAACATGGTGCACGTCCCGCCCGGGAAAGTAAGCGTTACCGGAATGGCGCCCATGGATTTGGATGATTTCCTGATCGACAAATACGAGGTGACCAACCTTGAGTTTAAACAATTTGTCGATGCGGGTGGCTACCGCGAACCCAAATATTGGAAATTTCCCTTCACAAAAAATGGTCACGCGCTGACCTTTGAACAGACAATGGCTTTGTTCGTGGATAGGACGGATCGGCCCGCGCCTTCGACCTGGGATCTCGGGAATTATCCACCTGGACAGGAAAATTATCCGGTCAGCGGCGTGAGCTGGTACGAAGCTGCCGCGTACGGCGAATTTGTGGGTAAGAGCCTGCCCACGGTCTTCCGGTGGTACCAGGCCGCCAGTATGAGCGAGCATTCCGACATTCTAGAGGTCAGTAATTTTTCGGGGAAAGGTCCGGCTCCGGTAGGCAGCTATGCGAGCCTGGGACCCTACGGCACCTACGACATGGCGGGCAATGTAAAGGAATGGTGCTTCAATTCGGATGGCAGCGGCCGATACATTTTGGGAGGGGCTTCCACCGAACCTAAATATATGTATCGGGCACCCGACGCACGTCAACCTCTCGATCGTTCCGAAACAAACGGCTTTCGCCTCGCAAAATATTTCAAGCCGGGGCCACTCCCGGAAGCCCAGACCTCGCTAGTCAGTTTTCGGGGTATCGATTATCGCAACGCAAAGCCAATTCCAGATTCTGTTTTCCGCATCTACCAGGGGCTCTACTCCTACGACCGAACTCCGCTGGATGCGAAAATAGAATCCTCCGACGAAACTTCGCCCTATTGGCGTCGAGAACGCGTTTCCTTCAGAGCCGCCTATAACAACGAACGTGTTGTCGCATTTCTGTATCTGCCGAAAAACGTGTCCCCGCCATATCAAACCGTGGTCCATTTCCCGGGTTCAGAAGCCTTGGATTTTCACACATTCACCGACCTGAATTTGTTTAACGTGGATTTCCTGATGAAGAGCGGCCGTGCTGTGCTCTTTCCCATCTACAAGGGAACCTACGAGAGAATCACCCACCGTACCACCCCAGGCTCGAGTGAAGAGCGGGATGAAACGATTCAACGATCCAAAGACTTGCGGCGATCCCTCGACTACCTCGTGACTCGCTCCGATATCGACCACCAGCGGCTCGCATTCTACGGTTTTAGTTGGGGCGGCATCGAGGGCCCGATTTCCCTCGCCCTCGAATCGAGGTGCAAGACCGCGGTCCTGGCCGATGGAGGTTGCGATACGGATAAGAAATTGGCGGAAGACGATCCCATGAACTTCGCGTCACACATCAGCATCCCCGTCCTCATGATCAATGGGCAATACGACTTCGCGATTCCTTTTGAAACTTGCCAGCAGCCGTTTTTTCGTCTCCTCGGCACTTCACCGCCGGACAAGCGTCAAGTCCTACTGGAATCCGGCCATGGACTCCCGTTCACACCTTGGTTCAAGGAGACGCTCGATTGGCTCGACCAGTATCTAGGCCGTGTGAAATAGATTGGCACTGCACTGAACGGGGCCAATTATCGCCATCAATCCTTCCACAAGCCCCAATGTCGTCGCCTGAGGCGTCGCGGTAGAACCTGCAAAAGGCTCATACGCGCTGGCGACCGCCATAGCGAAGCGAGGGACTCAAGCGGCTCGTAAGGCAGTGGCAAATCTCCACCGCTCCGAATGAGTCCGGGCGCGCCGTGGCCAGACGGCTTGGCGTGAGCTATACCTACGTTGGCAAGCTCGTGCGGAGATTTCTGAGAGAACCGCCCTGGCTGCGTGTTTTGATCAGAAGGCGAGACCTTTTGAATCTCGTGAGGCAACCGCGCAAATCGCGCACTGCGAAAATCGTCGCATACGATTGTGCGCGTTATACTCTAACTACTGACAAAACATTAAGTTAGGCGCACGGACGGACCAATCTTCTCAGCGTCGTACTTTCCGTGTTATATGGATGGCGATCTTGTTTTTTTCGCCTTCACGCTTAGACCTGACAAATCCAGCGCCTTGTTTGTTTCGAGAGCGCAAGAAAAGTGGGAGCATCTTTAGCAAGAGTGCTTCAATGTCGTGCATCATCGCAGGGTTGTGCAGCCCAAACCAACTGAATCTGTCCCACAACTGACCCCATGATTTGGTCTGGTGGCTTTTGATCCTTTACCGGTTGTTTCCTTTACACACATAAACGGGCATTGAGCCGTCAAACAAAATATATACGCCGATGCCACCCGGTTCCTTACTGGACGGAATCGCTTTGATATTTTCTTTGTTTCTCGCCCACATTTTCCCATCGGAATGCTTTTGGGCTTAGGCATACCGAAGGCATATCACAGCGGAAGGCGTGCCCCGTCGATGCAACGGTTGAGCTTCACTTTCTTGTGGAAGACCTCGAGGTAAGAGCCACAGCTACGGTGAGGTTCGTCTTGCCCGGAAACGGACTAGGTTTGCAATTCAAGGCGATTCGCCAAGAGGATCCTTGGAACGGCGCAATTGAAGATCTCGTACGGGTTCGGATTGTGGAACCCCCATACTTCCCCCATCTTGAAGCCATCGAGGTTGAGCGCCCCGGCAAAAGCACAACTGATTTGTACATCTTCCGCCGGCCGCTGCCACGTAACGGTGCAGACGCCATTTTCTTAGAATGTCCAGGCTGTCGTGGGTTGCGGCGGGCTTTGTACGGATGGTCAGCCGGCGGCGCGACTACGCGAAGTGTATTCCTTTCTCAATGGCAGTGTCGTGAGTGCGCTCGACTCCGCTACGCCTCCGAAGGTGGTGCACTGCTGGTGCGATCTCGCGGATTCTTAGGCAAGATTCTGGGAGTGGCACGAGCACCGCGCCCGAAGCCCTGGTATCCCTCCGTGTTGACTGCCAGGAGCCTGAACTACGCTAACATCGCGGATACGCTTATGGCAGGGTAAATGTGAAAAGGGCCGATCCGGCCGCAATGGCGATGTACTCTTTCCCGTCAATCGCATAGGCCATCGGGGCAGCGTACACCGCTCCTCCCATCTGGAAATGCCAGATCGCCTGGCCGGTTTTTGCATCCAGCGCGATGAAGTTGCCCTCGGAGTCCCCGGTGAACACAAGGCCGCCGGCCGTCGAGAGGACGCCTGACCAGCTCGGGGAGGGATGCTTAAATTCCCATTTTTTCTCGCCAGTGAGTGGATCGAGCGCGCGCAATGCTCCCCAATATGGTTCGGCATCGGCGGCCGGAAAATACGCGCTACCGTAGTAGGCGTGCCCTTCCTCGTTGACCTGAGGCGCCGTACTGAAGATGTCGCACTGTTCGCGCGCAGTCACGTAAAAAAGGCGAGTCTGCGGATCAAATGTGGGAGACATCCAGTTGGTGGCGCCCGCCGCGCCGGGGCACACCTTTCTTCCTTCAAGCGTCGGTGAGCTTTCCGCGGTGGCCACTGGCCGGCCTTCGGCGTCTTTGGAGTCGCTCCACGTGGTCCTCGCGAATGGTTTAGAAAAAATCAGCTTCCCCGTAGTGCGGTCAATCAGATAGAAAAACCCGTTGCGATTCGCGTGCGCAATCAGTTTCTTTCCGTCGAGGTCCAACATGACAGCAACCTGTGTCGAATCCCAGTCGTGTTCGTCGTGCTTAGTGTATTGGAAGTGCCAGTTCAGCTTGCCCGTGTCTACATCGAGCGCCAATAACGTGTTGCTGTAAAGGTTGTCGCCCTCGCGCTGCGCCTTTCGGTTCGACGGCGCGGGATTGCCGGTCGGCCAGAAAAGCTGGTTGGTTTCCGGATCAAAGACGCCCGTGATCCATGCGGGCGCGCCGCCCACTTTCCAGGATTCGCCGGCCCAGGTCTCGTGTCCGGGTTCGCCTGGCTCCGGCGTGGTGTAGAAGCGCCATCTCCGCTTGCCGGTGTCTGCGTCGTACGCATCAATAAACCCGCGAATGCCGTATTCGCCTCCGGAAACTCCCACAATGATCAGGTTCTTTACCGCCAGCGGAGCCAGCGTGAAACTGTACCCCTTTCGGTAATCCACCGCGGCCACATTCCAGACCACGTTGCCGGTCTTCGCATCAAGGGCAACGACATGCGCATCCATCGTGCCGAAAAAAACTTTGTCCCCCAGAACCGCGAAACCTCGATTGACACGCCCACAGCAGGGACGAATATCCGAGGGATAAATATATTGGAACTGCCAGATGGGCCGCCCGGTGCGCGCATCGAGTGCAAACGTGCGGTCATCCTGCCCCGTGCCGTAAAGAATCCCATCCACCACCAAGGGCGTTGTCTCAAACTTCCCCTGTCCCGCCGTCTGATAAACCCATCGCGGCGCAAGATTTTTTACCGTATCCACATTGATTTGCTTGAGCTCACTGTGGCGGCGCCCCGCGTAGTCTCCCGAATACATTAGCCAGTTCTCCGGCTCTTTGGAAGAATGGAGCAGACGATCGTAGGTGACCTGGGCAGCGGCGGAATACGCAAGGACCAGCCCAGCCAGTAGTGCGCAAACAAAAAAGAATTTTCTTGTCATGGCGGTCCTAACCTCGCACTCACCTGAAACAGATACGCAAGCAAATCTCGAAGGTCCTTCTCTGGAAGTGTTTTTTCGTCGTAGGCCGGCATCAGCGACTCGCGCGTCTTTTTATACGATCTGAGTTTTTGTTTGTCGAACAGATGAATCTGCTGCTCCGTGTCCATCATCTGCAGGCTGAAGTTGTCTTCGTTCAGCGTGACGCCCGTGAAAGAGCGGCCGTCTTCTGTGACCACGGAAACGGTCTCATATTCCTGCGGAAATTCCTTGGTGCTCTCGATAAGGCCGGTGGCCAAGTGGCTGTTCGGATTGCGCACTGAATCGATCAGTGACTCCGTCGAACGCGCCGAACCGACACTCGTCAGGTCTGGTCCGAGTCGCCCACCTTTCCCCTCGATCATGTGGCAGATAGAGCACCCGGCAGAGCCATAGAAAAGTTTCTCCCCGCGCGCGGAGTCGCCTTCGGGCGCGCCGATAGATTTCTTCTCCACGCTGTGGATATAAGTGATCACCTGCCAGATCTCTTCCGTAGTCATGCCCACGCCTTGGCCCGTGGTCCCGTTCTGCGGCATGGCCGTTCCCGGAATGCCGTCATTGATCGTGCGGAATAAATCCGCGTCTGTCTTCCCGTGCCGTTTTTGTGCGCGCGTAAGATCCGGCCCCCGGCCGCCGCCGCGCGCGCCCAGGCCATGGCAAAAGGCGCAATTCGCTCGGAATTGCGACTCCCCCGCTTTCGCCGCCTTCGGATCGCCAGCCAAGGGGTTCACCTCTTGACTGCTCGTGGCCCAGGCCAGCAGCACCAAGATCAGGAATCCTCCTGTGTAACGCCATGTTTCCATCAACTTTCTAGCTTTCATCATTGAACCCACTTCGCTTCCACTTTGAGTCGCCCTCAGGCGAGGGAGCCATTTCGAGGTATCGGCAAAGAGCATTGGCAAGTTGGATTTGCCGAGGGGTTTTGCATTCAACCTGAAACAGGGCTGGGCTAGCGACAATCACGGCGACACACTGCGCTCGCGAAATAGCAACGTTTAGTCGATTGAGGCTGTACAAAAACTCCATACCTCGCGGGGCGTCCTCCGGCGTCGAAGTTGTCATCGAGTAAATCACAACGGGGGGGCCATACGGAAGTCCGGCTTGCTCAAAACCATCCAAAGTCGGAGTCTGTGATGCTCGCCGCAAATATCGCTCAGTAAATTAAATTCCTACGACCGGTCGGGAGAGGGAGCGCGAAAGCGCTCCCTCTTTTGTTCAGCAGGCCTATTCTTCGCCCGTGAGTAACCATTTCCAGGCACTTACCAAATTCTCGACTGATTCGCGAGCAGGACTTCCGTCCGACTTCTTTGCGCGTATTTTCCCATCCTCGGTCAAGGCCTGCCCCGAGAACACTTTTTCCCTCAGCCTCGTGGCTCCTCCCGCAAGGAACTGACTTTCCCAGTTAGTAGCCAATCGATGGATATGCCGAACTCTCGGCTGATGGCGAGCAAGACTTCCGCTCCCTTTCTCGAGACCTCCGGGGCGTTGACCATAGGAAGCTAACGAGCTCTCCTGTCGTAGGCACAAGCTACTCTAGCCCTGCCAGGTCTTAGCGGGAGTTTACAAGATACAGGTCCGAACTGGGGCGCGCGCCCGGGGGCCTTGTCGGGACCAGGGAGATTGGACCGCCGTGGGCAACGAGGAAGGCGACGCCGCCGTCTTCGAGAGTCAAGATTCCAGCGTTCTTTTGAAGGAGTCTTGTGAACTCTCCACGCGATGCCGGGCATGGGACTTGCGGCACGGGATTGTCGCCGACGTGTCTGGTGTCAAAGATGCTACGCCAAAGGACCGTCTCGCCTAATACTTGTTGAGCACACACTAGGAATTCCTGCTCTGGCGTCATTTCGATATGTCGAACCTGTCCTCCGGTCGTAAACGCTACCGTGAGTCCAAACGCCAAAAAAGTCAGAGGCCTCACGCAACTCATCTAAAACGTCCTCTCCCGTTCCCACAGTGGCTCCCCAGTCTACCGAATGCTAGGCCCGTCATCATTTGCAGTCCATCAGAGTCTTTCATCGTCCCTCACAACGAGTAACCAGGCAGGTAGTTGCGTCGAAGGTCTCGATTAACGGCGATCCCGTCCACAGGCCGCGCAAGCTGTCGCATTCTCCTGGCCAGCCGTCGGGAGGCGGCCAACCATGAGGAGCAAAACCAAAAAAAGAAAACTGGCTCGGCGGAAGACCAAGCTCGGCCTTCCGGATCTGGATCACGCCAAAGCCGCCGTGCTTGCTAGCCTGGGTTCGCCGGAATCGCAGCGCGGTTATCGGCATGCGATTGACGAGTTTGTAGGATGGTACTGTTCAGAGCCTCGCTTGTCCTTCAACAAGACAGTTGTCACCCGCTACCGGATTCACCTCGAAGATCGCCGGCTGGCGCCGGGAACCACGAATGTGAGACTCGCAGCCGTGCGCAGGCTGGCCGACGAGGCGGCTGATGCCGGCTTGCTGAGCCCAGAGCTTGCGGCCGGTATTCGCAGAGTAAAGGGATCCAAGAGGCTGGGCGTTCGATTAGGAAATTGGTTAACCGCGGATCAGGCCCGCTCCCTCTGGCAGCTCCCGAACGCCGGAACGCTAAAAAGCAAGCGGGATAGAGCGATTCTGGCAGTTCTACTTGGCTGCGGGCTTCGCCGTCGAGAACTGTCTGACCTTACGCTCGACCATCTCCAGCGTCGCCAAGAGCACTGGGCCATCATTGATCTCGTGGGAAAGGGGCGTCACATTCGAACAGTCCCCGTTCCCGATTGGGTGAAGCGAACAATCGACGATTGGCTAACAGAAGCTGGTGTCACGACCGGCAGACTTTTTCGGCGAGTTTGCCGATCAGGCACAGTCTGGGGTGAGGGAATAACAGAAAAAGTGGTCTGGCATATCGTCAAGGAGTACGCCGCGAAGATTGGAGTTTCGAAACTCGCACCACATGATCTTCGGAGGTCGTGCGCCCGCCTCTGCCATGAGGCGGGTGGAGAGTTAGAACAGATTCAGTTCCTACTGGGGCATGTGTCCGTACAGACGACAGAAAAATATCTCGGCTGCAAACAGCGCCTCCGCGGAGCAGTGAACGACCGAATAGGGATTGAGCCAGACTTCTGAAATGCACTCATCGGTCCAAGCCAGAGCAATCTGTGATATTTACAATGGGTAGCAGGGAGCCATGTGCAGCCCATTTCCAGATCGCCAGAAACCTAAAAGGCCTAAGATGGACAGCTGCTTGTGTACGTGCACTCAGTTGATTTCGGAGATTGTCTTTACAAACCATTTCTTAGAATTCCGCGCTGCGTCAAGGTGCTTCCAGTATCGGAAGGCGGAAAGACCGTGAACCCGGACAAGAAAAAGAGAGTTCAAGATTTAACGAAACGAGTGGACTAGCAAATCGCTGTGGCTAACGCGGGATGGTGCTGTAAGTCCTACGAGAACTCGGGGGTTTACGGATGTCACAGGTTCCGCGAGGCTGAGCTCAGGACGTTCTGCATCATGATGCGCTACGGCATTGCACGATTCGTTGGCTCTTGGGTTTCCGTCTCAGGGTATCGCTTGTGCATCAAGAAAGTGCGCAAGGACCGGGCATCAGTGGACTTCCTTGATCCGCGCGGTGCGCCCATTCAGCGCTCCTACATGAAAGGTGCCCCCTCAGTGAAGATGATCGCGCGTTACGACGACTACAACGGGACCTTCGAAGTGGATTTGTGGGAGAAGGGCAAGGAGTTTATTTTGGATTTAACCCACGAGTACAACTACGAACTGGATCCCCAGCGACGTGAAGCACTCGTGCCAGCTCTCACCCGATATGAGAGGGATCGTTTTCTGGATGAGTATTACTCGATATTCGGCCCGCTGGATCACTTTGTGCGAAGAAAGGCGCAGAACAAGACGCTGGCAACAGGCCGCCGCGCCAAGCCGTTGACCGGTTGCGAGAACCCGAACATCATCATTGAGTGACGCAAGCTGTTAATGAACGCATACCCCGGTATGGTCGCCGCGAACCTCGTTTCCTGGCCGGTGACGGGCACTTGTCCGTGTACGCGACTAACCGGGCGGAACTTTTTGACCTTCCAATTCGTAAGGTCGTTCATGAGAAAATCATGACAAACCCACAATGGCAATTCGGCGCCCCGGAAGGCGTGATCCTATTGGGTGCTAGTATTTTCATCATGGTGTTGGGAGTATCCGCGTTTTTTGAGCCCGACATTCGGTGGCTCCATTTCTTTCAGTCTTGGATGTACCTCGCGACTATCGCACTGAGCCTTCGCAAAAATGCATGGGGCTATTTCATCGGCGTCTCTGCCGCTGGTTTGTGGAACTACGCGAATATTTTTGTGACAACGTTCTTTCTCAATGGACTGCAAGAACTTTCCAAATGGGCTCAGACAGGACATTCCGAGCGGCCCGACCAACTTATTGCGGTGCCTGCATGGTTTTCAAATCTGTTTGTTGTCATTGGATGTCTCTGGGCCTACTCCAGACTTCCAACAAAATCTCTCCGCGATGCAGGCAGATTCGTCATTGCATTCGTCCTCGCAACCGGATTCTTCGCCCTGGATATGGCTCTGTTTCAGCCTCGGTATCTGGGCCTTTTTCCTCGAATGCTGCATCCACATCTGCCCTAATTGGATTGACTCGGTTCTTCCCAAGTCCGGTGAACGTTAGAGCTTTACCGGATGCGCGTTCTCGCTCAGCAGTGAACGGAGAGGCGGAGTTCTGCGCGCGTTCGGTAAAGCCGTTTGGAGGTGGCCGCGCGTGGTTGCGGCGGACGCGGGCCCTATGCAAATTCAAAGCTGGGAAGGGACGGTTTGGAGTTGTGCCGAATCTGCGCCGCGCGGAGCATGACCCGTCACACGGCGGACCCAGAAAATGGCTAGGTTAAAACCGTGTTGTGAAAACTGTCGTTGAAGAGTCTGCAAGAAAGAAATTGTGTTGCGACGAGGCGGAGAGGGGCCTAGCGCGCAGAAGCGCGCGGAGTATTGGAGTTGGAGAGAGCTTTCCTCGATCTATACATTCAAACTTACCAAGCTTTAGCCGCGTGCCCGCGTCACATCTGACGCGTTTGCTTGCATTTGGGCGCTAAGGTAAACTTCGTGCCCGATGAGCGAAACCGCCTCCATAATTGGTAGCACCATCTCCCACTACAGCGTCCTGGAAAAACTCGGCGGTGGTGGTATGGGCGTGGTCTATAAAGCCAAAGACACGCGTCTCGGCCGCAATGTCGCTCTTAAGTTCCTTCCCGACGACATTTCTCAGGATACTCATGCGATCGAGCGTTTCCGCCGCGAAGCACGCGCTGCATCTGCTCTCAATCATCCGAACATTTGCACCATCTACGATATCGGAGAATTCGAGGGTCGTCCATTCATCGCCATGGAACTGCTGGAGGGCCAGACTCTGAAGCACCGTATCAGCGGGAAGCCCATCGAAACATCGGAGCTGTTGGAAGTCGGTATTCAGGTTGCCAGCGGCCTGGATGCGGCGCACTCAAAGGGAATCGTTCATCGTGACATCAAGCCCGCGAACGTATTTCTGGTGCAACGCGGCCAAGCTAAAATCTTGGATTTTGGCTTGGCCAAGCTTGCGTCTGCGGAGCTGCACGTCGCCGAACCAGTTGACGACGGTTCCATGCACACAGTCACGCATGTGCCACACCCCGAGCAGTTGACCAACCCCGGAAGCTCCATGGGCACGGTGTCCTACATGTCCCCGGAACAGGCCCGCGGCGAAGAGCTGGACGCACGGTCGGATTTGTTTTCTCTGGGGTGGTGCTCTATGAGATGGCCACCGGGTCGGTTCCGTTCCCCGGGACAACCGCAGCCGTCATTTTTGACGGCATCCTACATGCCACGCCCACCCCGGCCATGCAGCTGAATCCTCGCCTTCCCTCGGCGTTTGAAAACATTCTCAGCAAGACTCTGGAGAAGGACCCCGACCTGCGCTACCAGCATGCTTCCGATATCCGTGCCGACCTCAAACGCCTGAATCGCGACATCGAATCGAGCCGCCGCGTGCTGGCGGAAAGGACCGACAGCGGTTCCGTGCCGCATGCGGTTCCCGCAAGACAAAAGTCGGTTGCCGTGCTCTACTTCGAAAACCAAAGCGGCGCAAAAGAGGACGAATACTTTCGTGATGGCATCACCGAAGACATTGTCACGGAACTTTCCAAGATCTCTCAACTGGAAATTTTCCCCCGCTCGGAGATGCTCGTCTTCCGCGACAAGCCCATTACCGCTCTGCAAGTCGGACAGCAGCTTGGTGCGGCGTACATACTCGAGGGTTCCATTCGTCGCGCCGGCAGCCGCGTGCGCATCACCGCTCAGCTCGTGGAAGTCTCCACCAGGCATTCCGTTTGGGCCGAGCGCTACGATCGTCAACTGGAAGACGTTTTCGCCATCCAGGAGGAAATCGCTCGCAGCATCGCCCAGGCCCTGCGCATCACACTGACACCGCAGGAAGAAAAAACCATCGCGCGCAAGCCCACCGAAAACCCTCTGGCGTATGATTTTTATCTCAGAGGAAGAAGCTACACGCGTCGATTAAATATGGACTACGGCCTGCAGATGTTTGAACAGGCCATCCAGTTGGATCCCAATTTCGCGCTTGCCCACAGTGGCATCGCGCACTTGTGCGGGCTCATCTACGAGATCCGCGAGCAGAACCCGAAGTGGATCGAAAAGGGATTGGCTGCCTGCGACCGGGCCACCGCGCTTGCCCCCGACCTGCCGGAAGTTCTGGTAGCGCGTGCTCGCATCTGTTATGCGCAGAAGAAATTCGACGAAGCCGCGATGTTTGCCCAGCGCGCTATCGAGCGCAAGCCCGACTGTGAAGGTTCGTGGAACATGCTCGCTCGCGCCTATTTCGCTTCCGGCCGCCACCAAGAGGCCGCCGCGCTGACTGAGCGAGCCATCGAAGCCAACGGTGACGACTACAATACCTATGTGCCGTATATGCTGGCGCTGGAACGGCTGGGGCGGAAAGAGGAAGCGGCGCATGCCCGCGCGCGCATCCGCAAGGTCCTGCGCCAACAACTGGAACTGGTACCGGAGGACGTGCGCGCTCGTATTCTGCTGGCCTGCAATCTCGCGTATCTCGGCGAAGCAGAGGAAAGTGTTCGCCACCTGCAGACCGCCGTCGCTCTTCGCCCCAACGACGGCAATACTCTCTACAATGCCGCCTGCACCTACGGCGTTCTCGGGAAGAAGACGGAAGCGCTCGAGGCACTCAAGAAAGCGATCGCGGCTGGTTACGCTAACATCAACTGGATTGCCAAGGACTCCGATCTCGATTGTCTCCACGACGATCTTGAATTCCGGAAACTCGTAGGCCTCAGCGAACGCGCGGCTTCGTAGCAAATTCAGCGCCTGTGCTTGGTAAAGAACGAGGCGGGGTAGCGATGGTTAATTTCGGCATGACCGCCCTCAAGTCAAAAATGGACTCAATGCCCTATAAACGCTTCCCGGAAAAGTGCGTAACGGTACGTACTGACCCAAGTTGGGACCGGGAAGGAGTTTCGGTCCTGTTAGCACGTTGCCCAAAAACCTCACATTTCTGTCGTCTACAAATCATTGATTCTACGGAGTTCAGAATCGCGGCTATCGGCCGCTCAGAATCATCCGATTGTGGGCCGTTGCGAAAGATGACCGCAGATTGTCTGGAGATTCTAAGACGGCCTTGATCAGCGTCGGGGTGCGGGCCTTAAGCACACCTCAATCTTGTATAACACCCCGCTACCGCGTTGACACATACCATCAGCGGTCCTATTTGAGACACGCCGCGGACTGTGCGGTGACGCACGCTCAGGTCTCGTTTTCCAGCGCATGGGCGGCTACTATTTCCTTCGGCAGATCTGGGTTGCGGCTAATTCCCGCGGACGCGAACTGCCCAGAAACTACAGGGAAGTCCAGCTTGCTCAAAACCATCCAAAGTCGGAGTCTGTGATGCTCGCCGCGAATATCACGCAGTAGATTAAATTCCTGCGACAGGTCGGCAGAGGGAGCGTGAAAGCGCTCCCTCTTTGTTCAGCAGGCCTATTCTTCGCCCGTGAGTAACCATTCCAGGGATTTACTAAATTCTCGACTGATCCGCGAGCAGGACTTCCGTTCTTTGCGCGTAACAGTCCGGCAAACGGAAACATTCAGTCGTCTGTGCTGCGCAGCAAGAATGGAGTGATTAAGCGTGGTTCGCTGCTGTTGTCCGTCGACCCCCTGGAAACATCGCCCATGGAAGCTATGAAAATAAAACCCCATGAATTACATTAACTTCTGATTGGTCCGGTAATCTGGCGGAGGCCCATGAGACGATTCCTCATCGCGGTTTATTCCTGCGTTCTATCTTCGTTGCCCCTCTCATCTCAGACACCACCCGAAGCCACGAAAGCCTTCGAAGAACAAACCCTCGCCATCAACGTCTCCCAGTACGGTATCAATTACCCGGAAAAGTTCGTGCTCATGCAAAATCGCATGGGCATCCGCATCGAGTATGTCGTCGACCGCGGCCGCCTTCAGCTTTGGATATCCCCGCAAGCGGGCAAGTCCATGAGCTATAAGGACCGCAACTTTTCTAACCGCGATGACCACTCTGACATCTTTGAACGCATCCTGTTGCCGGGTCTGAATCCCCCCGACTTCCTGAGCTGCGACTACGATCCGTTCCACTCGATCCTTCACTTTAAAGACCAGACTCTGCATATCGCGCAGGTCTACGACAAGCCTGTTGTCCTACTCTGGTTTGAAAAGGATGGCTTTGTGGACCTGAAGAGCGCGAAAGACGACACGGTCATCGATCGCGCGCCAAAGCTCTTTCATGTCGGGCACCCCGATCGTGGTTACGTTTTGGATCATGTCGCCGTAATCGGCGCTGGTGACGGCGCATTCCAGCATCAACATGCGCTGGATGCGGGCCGGCCCACGTATGCTCGGGCATATCTGGAGGCTGGTCAGCCCCTGGCCATTGCCGCAGAGCTACAGCGCGAGAATATTACAAAGGACGCCACGCAGGTCGTGGCCGAGGGCATCGACGCGACCCTGGCCGCCAACGAGAAGAAAATCATCCAAGCGCTGGATACAGGTCGCTTCACTCTGAAGGCCCGCCCCGAGATGCAGCAACTACTCGACAAAAGCCGCAGAGTCGCACTATCCATGCAAGATGAGCGCGGCTTCATGCGCTCCACCAATCAGTACATCTACTATCTACTCTGGTTCCGCGATGGCGGCAAAAACACTTCGCACCTCGCGCAATCCGGATGGATTCAACCCGCTCGCTGGCAGGCCGACTTTTCTCTGCGCAATCCCAACATCAGCACACAAGATCCCACGGGAATCTTCTTCGGTCAGGTCATGGCCGGTCCGATTACCAAATGGGAAGAAGACGGCCTCTTCTATGTCATTTGGCCCGCTTTTATGTATTGGACCCAGAGCGGCGACGACATCTTCACCAAAGGCACGTACATCAAAACCATGGAAGACGCCATGGACTGGCTCGAGCGCTATAGCTTCGATCCCCAGCGTGGTCTCTTCTATCGCTACTACTACAGCGAGTCCATGCTCACGGGCAGCCGTGATGATGGCTATGACGACGCAACCGGTGCACCTGCGAATCGCTTTCCTTCTCTGAACGAGGGCCAGCTCATCAAAAAGAGCTACGACCTCTACATCAACAGCCTGAATCTTGCCTGCTATTACATGCTCGCGGCGATGGAGAGTGGCGAGCGTGCCGATCTGTACCTCAAGAAGGCCAACGCGCTCGAGCAGCATCTCGAGCCGTTCTATCAGACAAAGGAACGCTTACCGATCTATGGCGAGCTCGTCACAGATAAAGGATCTGTCGTTCAGGCCAAGCCCTACGGCCTGGAGCGAGGGGACTATCAGTGGAGTTTCTGTCTGCCGATGTTCCAACCCTTTGCGCCGAAGAACTTTCGTCGCTTTGGCAACTCGCTCTACGACGAGCTGCACGCGGATCCCACGGGCATGTTCATCAGCGCCTACGCCGCCATCCTCACCAGCATGGACACCGAGCTATACAGTGAGGATCAAATCATGGCTGCCCTGGACTATCTGGTTCCGCAGAGCGTGCGACCCGGAAAGTATCTGCCGATGGGCAACACCGTCCCCGAAATCGTCAACATGAAGGATGGCGACCTGTATCACGACGTTCGCCCCATCGTCTTCTCCATCGCGCCCTGGCTCTCGGCCGTTTCCAATCTCGGCATCCGCCGGCTGTCCTTTGGCATCGCCGCGCGCGGAACCAAATTTCTCGACAGCATCGACCACTACGAATACGCGGGTGGGCTACTCGACGTAACATTCCGCGGACAAGGTTCCGTCTCGCGAATACTTGTCAACGGGCGTCCGCTCGAAAACACGCTGCAGATTCCCGAAGATCGGATTATCAAGGGAGAGAACAAGGTCGAAGTAGAGATGACTCCCGGCGGCAAAGTGAAAGACTGCCTGATCGCCTCCACCGTGCGCCTGGATTCGATCGAGGACCGGCGTTTCCACATTCACGCCTTTGGCAAGAACATGCTCACCTTCAAGGGGCTCACCAAAACCGTCCAGGTCACCTCGATCGGTGGTGAGCCGGTGTTTGGGAGAAGCGAGCGCGATGGCGACATTACCTGGATCGACTTCCCAGGAAGAGGCGATTTCCTCGTGACGATTCCGGCAAAATGACATGGCGAACACGCTTTACTTTAACCTCAGAATCTGTGGTGCAGCTCCCGGAAAATCCGGTCGTGTCCAGTTATCCGGTACTTCGCATACCAGCAATGCATGCGACGACCGCAGCGTCTCATTCCATTCTTGTCCTAAATCTTCGGCTCGTTCTAGGCTTATACGAACATGCGCGAATACTCTATTTCTTGCGCCAACTCCGCGTAGACTCTTCGGTGTTCACCCCAACAGCGCTCGGATCGAAGAGGCCGGATGCGAACTACAGGATGTGACTTGCACGCTCACCAGCAGACGTTGGCGATACCAGACGCAAAGCGGCCTGAGTTCACCTCAGTTCCAGTTCCACTCGGGGTTGGACCGGCTGGCCTAGACGGGTCCTTTGCAGGCGTTCCAGCTGAGCCAGCGTGCGATCAAAGTCCCGGTTGAGGCTCGCCTCGCAGCGGAGCAGGCGATCGAGCGTTGGCGCATCGGGCACGCCGCAGCTCTGAACTTCATGCGACTTGCAAATCTGCCCTATCTCTGCTCTCCACTGGGAGTCGAGGCCAAAACCTTTTGTAAATACTTGTGACCTTCTTTTTCGTATTCGTCTACACCAATCTTGAGAAGCAATTCACAGATTTGAGAAAGACTCCGGGCTTCTTGTTTTGCCAGCTTCAAGAGCCTTTTTTTTAGGTCTGCTTGGATACGAAAGGCCAAGGGAGCATCTTTTCTCATTTGAAGCGATTGTAGGAGAAAGACCGCTCCCTGCCAACAATTTGTCTTGACGCCCTCGCCGCGATTGTATGATACTGTATGCGATTCTCATACACATGAAGGGAGTCAATGCAATGGCCTCCGCTCGAACGAATATCGCGTACAGACGGAACCTGAAACTAGCCAAGCGTATCTGGTTCGGTCAGATCAATCGAGAACGGCAACTGTCACTCAAATCTTTGTCTGCGAACTATGGACTCTCCATAGCCGCGGGCGATCTTCAACTCTTGGAGAATCGCTGGTATGTCACACATTCCGGACTCATCCGGCTAGCTCAACGCAGAGGTTGCTCCGGAATCGCGGTGAGTCTCATGACGGAGTTCTGTGACTGGAACTCATCCCGATGGGTCTGTAAAGCGACTGTCTATAAAAGGAACAGAACTAAGGGCTTTGTTGGTTATGGTGATGCTGACCCCTCCAATGTTTCCTCGCTGGTCCACGGAGCTGAGATGCGCGTCGCCGAGACTCGCGCCGTCAATCGCGCTCTGCGTAAGGCTTACGGGATTGGCCTCTGTTCGGTCGAAGAGTTGGGTGCGTTTTCGAGCGCGCCGAGACCGTCTGCGGTTTCCTCCTCGACAGCCGGACATTTTTCCTCCAACGGTTCGGGCAACGGCCAGCCCCGGCTCCGAGATCAGCTTTGCCTTCTGATCCGCCAGTACAGCCTCGATGCCAATCTCGTGAAGGCTTACGCTGCCGACTTCTGTGGCACGCAGACTCTTAGCGGCGCCAGTCGCGAATTAGTCGAGTCCTTCATTTCCCATCTTTCCTCGTCTGCGAAAGAGAACCGAGATGCTCTCGTCTGCAAACTCAACTCTTATTCTCAACAGGCGGAGACAAGGCCATGAGGCGCTTTGTTCCTGGACTGCACTCGGGGCATCATGCGTCGTCCACTAACCTTGACGGAGTTTTCCTGGTCCGCGTCGAACGCGCCTCTTACCGCTGGCATACCCAGAAACCATTCCTCGCCCTTCGGTTCAGCATTTTGGAACCCACCTCTTTCGAGGCGATTTCGTTCGACGGGCGTTTGTACTGCACGGAACGTGCGCTTTGGAAGCTCACTTGGTTCCTTCGCGATTTTGGCTATGACTCCGAACTGCTTAGCCGAGACCAAGTGGATGAAAAGGCCCTCCTAAATCTTCGTGGAGTCGTTCGGACGACATTTACCCAACTCAACGGAAATACGTACCAAAACCTGGTTTCGTTTGCCCCTGCCTCGGAGTGGGAAGCGCTTTCCGTCACAACGAGCGACCAGGAGAAGAACGGGATTACTCACGATGGTCTATAGCTACACCCAGATCGCGAATTATCTTCGTTGTCCGCGCAGCTACCGCTATCGATACCTGGACGGTTGGCGCGAAAAAGAGACACGAGCAGCGATGATTTTCGGTCGCTGTTTTGAAAAAGCGCTAGAGGCCTATTTCTGCGGGGACGATTGCGGTGCGACTCTCTATCGGGAGTGGGGCGCGTACCGTGATGCTTCGTTTGAGTACAAAAAGGGAGAAACCTGGGATCGGATTCTCCATCAGGGAGTCCAACTTCTTGAACGCTTCGCCCAGAGCAATCGAGTTCACATATCCAAACCCAAAGAACATCTCCAGATCAAAGTAGTGCAGGAGTTACCCAACGCCAATCAATTTGTCTCCTACATCGACGCGATTGGTGAACTCGACGGCGTTCGGTGCCTCATCGATTGGAAGACTACAACGAGCCGCTATCCCGACGAACCCGGTGGGCTCCTGTCGCTCGATCCACAACTGATCTGCTATTCGTGGATGACTGGGATTTCTGATGTGGCCCTCGTCGTCTTCGTAAGAAAGCACCATCCCGAGATCCAATACCTGAGGGCTTCCATTTCGGAAGCACAACGCCTGGAATTCGGTCGCCTCGTGGAGACCACGATCGGCCAAATCGAGGGCGTCCAATTTCACCCGCACAGCGGCATTCGATTTCCGCAGAACGGTTGCGTGAGCTGCCTTCATCTTGGTCTGTGCCTCGGCAATCAAAGCCTAATTGATGGGAATCTGATTCGCACGGCGGGAGGGAATCACCTTGCCTGGCTTGACGAGCTTGTGGATTAAGCGAGGGGCATTGATGCCTCCCGAACTCATTCTCAAACGAGCTGTATTTGTCCTCGGCAAGATCGACGAGATCCTCGCTTGGGACAAAGGACGCCTTCACGAGCGGGATTCGCGATTCGTTGATTTAGGTCGCTATCTCTGCGAAGTCCGGGCCGGACAGTATTGGCGATTAGAGAAGATGTCATCGTTCGACGACTTCCTTGAAAAGCGCTTTCCGGACTCCCGGCGAAAAGCCTATTACCTGATGGCCATTCACGAGAACTTGACGCGTGTTTCGAAGCAGCAGTTGCGGGAGATCGGTTGGACGAAGGCCCGAGAGCTTGCCAAGGTGGCGCGGAGGGAGGGAGAGCGGTTCGAAAGTGCACCCTGGGTGCACAAGGCTCAAGCGCTCCCGAAGGAAGAGTTCAAACGGGAGGTCGAGCGACACCTAACGGGGAAGGAAACGGAAGCGTGGGAGATTATCTACTTCAAGCTTTACAAGAGTCAGTTGCCTGTGGTCGAGAAGGCCATCGAAACGGCTGGCTTGATGCTGGGAACTGACAAGTCGAGAGGTTATTGTTTGGAAATGATCTGTGCAGATTTCCTTGCAGGTGCGAACCTTGAGGAACGCGGGCCTTAGCTCTTTCGCTATGCTCAGGTTTTTGTAACGGAGCGCTGAGATAAAGATGCTGGATCTTCGTCAGAAACGACCGCGGCTGAAACTCAGTTCCGAGGAATACAATTTGCTTCGCAAAAAGGTGCTTGACCGAGACCGGTGGCGTTGCCAGGTTTGCGGTTCGTCAACAGATTTGCACGTTCATCATCTGGTCCGGCGGAGCAGGCTCGGCGACGATGCCTTTGACAACCTGATCACACTCTGCGCTACCTGCCATCTGCGAGAGCACCATGTTCTAACCATTGTTCGCGATGTTTCTTTATAAACGGTTTGGCAGGTTCTTCCGAACGACGTGACGAGTTCCCCGTTCTGACGAATACTTCGATCCGGGCATGGCAACCACAACGGGTGACCGTTGTAACCAAGTCGTGCAGTAATTCGCAGTCAAAAACGCGGCCGAACCACCGCACTTGGCTTCGATCGCGAGTATACGGTAGATTCAGGCTTAAACCTGGAAATCGCCGCTTAAAAGAAAGGATTACAAGAAAATGGCAATCCTGGTGACAGGTGGGGCTGGATACATCGGTAGTGTGACGGTTGACCAGTTACGCGACAGGGGGGAAAAGGTTGTGGTGCTTGACGATCTCAAGCGCGGCCATCGCTCCGCTGTGCACGAGGACGTACCGTTCTACCAAGGTTGCGTAGGAGACCGCGCGCTTGTCACTCGGATCATGCTCGAACATCAGATCGAGGCGTGCGTGCATTTCGCGGCGCTTGCTTATGTCGGTGAGTCGGTTTTGGAGCCTGCCAAGTATTTTGAGAACAACGTAGGACAGGGAATCCTGCTGATGGACAGTTTGCGACAGGCTGGCGTCCGGTTCGTTGTGTTTTCTTCAAGCTGCACGACTTATGGTGAGCAGGACCAATTTCCCATTTCGGAGACGTGCCGGCAGTGGCCCACAAATCCATACGGTTGGTCCAAACTATCCCTCGAACGCGTGCTGGATTCCTACGGCCGCGCCTACGGGTTAAAGTTCGTGGCGTTGCGCTATTTCAACGCGGCTGGTGCGACGGAGTTTCAGGGTGAATACCATGAGCCGGAATCTCATCTGGTTCCGAATGTCGTCTCAACAGCCTTGGGACAGAAAGAGGAAGTCTGCGTTTTTGGGAATGACTATCCCACACCCGATGGAACGGCTATCCGAGACTACGTTCACGTCAGTGATATCGCTGATGCGCACATCCTCGCACTTAACTACCTGCGACGTGGCGGCGATTGCGAATTTTTCAATATAGGTAGCGGGGCCGGCTACTCCGTTCTCGAAGTTATCGAGACTGCGCGGAAGGTTACGGGGTGTCCCATTCCCATTCGAATCGAAGCACGGCGAGAGGGCGACCCCGCGAAATTGGTTGCAGACGCCAAGAAAGTATGTGCGCTCTTAGGCTGGGATCCCAGGATGTCCGACCTGCCAACCATTTTGCGCTCGCAATGGGAGTGGCGCCAGAAGCATCAAGCCGGCTACGACTAAGTACGATCCAGCGAGCAAGCTTAGCAACTGAGTATTGGACATCCTGATCACACTTTGTGTGAGCTGCCATCAAAGGCGGCACTGTTTTCCGACTGCTACTCGCAACGTTTCGTCCTAACCGCGATGCTCCCGAAGCAGCCATCGCTAATTCCTTCGAATCACCTTCGCCTAACTCCGGATCTCACGCCATCATCCGCAATATCGAAGGCGGCGCAGGAACGCAGGGGAAAAACTTTCGGCTCCCCCTCGGGAATCGGGCAACACCACCTGACAGGTGACTCAACAAATCTGCGAAGAATCCTGGATACTACATGCAAGCATATTCCTGGACTCTTCCGTTAGGCCGCGTTGCTCCTCGTTATAGGATCTAAAGGCTACAACTCTTTCCAACAGGACGAATAAATCTAACGAATTATTGTACAACGGTACTTAAATTGGTCGGTGGCGCTGGAGGATTGGAACCCACTAACAAGATGGGATTGTACCCGATGGTGACAGCGCCGTTGACTGGATTCGCGTTGCCAGCAAGATCAAAATACTGCTTGTACTGGCTGGCTGCTGTGTAGTTCTTTGTCGTCGCAGAATTCCAGATGGCTAAGGCTTGATAACCGCCAGGACGCGTCAACGTACAAGTCCAGGTGGAGTCGGATGCCATTGTACAAGGATTGCTCATTGTTGCGCCGACCATCCAGTTGTAGACCTGCTGGTATGCAATTGCGTCCGGATGCGGGCCAGTTACGGCATCCCACATAGTTCCAAAGTCCGGGCTGTCCCACGCATACCAATAGAACCGCGAAACCCCGGCCGACCAGTGCAGCAGGTAGTAGCGAGCAGCAAAACCACTTTCCTGTCCAGTGGCCAGACTGCCGGTACACCAAGAGCCTTCCGTGTCCCACAGAGGCTTGGAAGAAAGGTTGTACTTGGCCATGAGCGCTTTCATGTGGTTGCTGTCTCCGATCACAGCCTCAGGAGTGGTCCAGTAAGCATGAAAGGTGATGACATCAACACCGGTCGGACCCCCCGCACCGAAATACTGATCCATGTAGGCACTATCACCGGCATTGCCGTAGGTAGGTGATGGAGCCAAAATCAAAGCGCTCGGGTCGATTGATCGAATGATGTTGTACTCGTGGGTGGTCAACGTCACCATGTCGGCCACCGTTCCCGTGAAAGACTCGGCGTTGGGCTCATTCCACAGTTCATAGATAAGCTTGCCCTTGTAGCGAGTCGCGAGGGCTGTGACGAAGTCATCCCAATCTTTGGTGTTCGCCACCATGGAGGTGCAGCCGATGACGGGCGAACCGGGATAAGTGGGGCCACAGCTGCTCTGATCGGCTGCGGCCCAGGATGGTACAAGATCATTGCTAAACATAAAATCAACGCCGTGAGCATTTGCCGTGCTAACCCATGCGTCCAAATTGCCCCAATTGAAGACTCCCCTCTGAGGTTCAGAATACGACCAGTTGACCAACGTCCCCTTACCGAGGGCGCCAACAGAATCCTGAGGCCAATTATTGTTGTCGAAGATTGTCATTCCAAAAAAGGTCGAAGGAATTCCAGTTGCGGGCTGGCCTTGGGCACGGCCTAGCGGTCTTGCGATAACAAGTAAGATCCCCACAATCGAAAAGATTATGACCTTGAATCCTGAACGTGGCACTCCGACCTTATGCCGTCGTGTCTCCTTGGACTTAGCAAGCATCGAACGAGCTACCTCAGTCACGAGCATAGTACCCGCTTGGAGAACACCGCAACTGACCAATAGAGCAGATCTGGGGCAGGTAGGTGTCCAGGTCACGGGAATCTGGTCCATCGAAAATGCAGTTTCTCTGAGCGCGAACGCGGACTTAAAAGACCCTGCTATTGCAGCCGTTTCAAGCGCAACCCGCTTCGCGTAGCCGCTGGAGCGAGAGAATCGATTGTTGCAAATTCGAGACCGGCGTCACGCCAGCGAGGCAACCAGTGTTCAAGAGCTGTGACCGTGTTGAGACGGTCGCCGCCCAAGGTACTAGACTTGCCATCGTGGAATAGAACAATGTCTCCGCGTGATCTGCCACCACGGGCAACGAGCGAAAGCCTGTTGATCAGTTGTGACGATGGTTGTTGTTTCCAGTCGCGCGACGAAAGCGACCACATTACAACCCCTTGAAGGCCGGCATGACGGATTTCGGAGTGCAGCATCGGGCTGCGACGCCCTCCTGGTGGACGCATCCATTGCGGCGGATCACCGCGTGTCGCCGTGGCAATTGCCTCCTGACAGCGAACCAACTCCTCCCGAATGCGGGCGCGCGATTGAAATGTCAGTTGGGGATGAGTTTCGGTGTGATTGGCCAGCAAGTGTCCGCGGGCTGCGGTTTCACGTACGAGGTCCGGGCAGGACCTAACAAAGCGCCCAATGAAAAAAAAAGTCGCACGCACCGAATAGCGGTCAAACAAATCGAGCAAGCGCGGCGTCACGGCGGGATTAGGGCCATCGTCGAAGGTGAGCGCCAGAGTTTTCGAGCTCGAAGTGTAACGTAGCGTCGGGCCAAACCATTGAGAAGAAGGCGAAGCAGCCGCCCACATGGCGGCACCAACAGCCGTAACCACGCCCGACGGCACAACAATCGGCCAAGGATTCATCCGAATCTCCTATTTCTATTGCATGTTCTATGTTCAGGCGGAATCCGGAGAATCCGACGCCTTAACCTAAGGCCGCCAAGGCAAATTACTTCCTTACCTCAGCCATCTGCCCAAGGATTGCTTGCTCATACCAGCGTATAGTCTTTCTGAGTCCTTGTCGTAGTTGCGTCTGCGCTCTGAACCCGAATTCACGCTCCGCGCGACTCGTGTCGAGGCACCGACGAGGCTGCCCGTCCGGTTTGGACGAATCCCATTCGATTTCTCCTGAAAAGGTCGTCAACTCTCGAATCAGGTCAGCGAGCTCTCGAACGGTGATCTCCTCTCCACAGCCCAAGTTCACAGGTTCAGGTTTGTCATAATACTGCGTAGCAAGTAAAATGCCTTCCGCTGCATCTTCCACGTACAAAAACTCCCTCGAGACGTTGCCCGTCCCCCAAGCCACGATTTTCTTCGCCTGCGTGGCCTTGGCTTCCAGGCACTTGCGAATCAGGGCAGGAATCACATGGGAAGTTTCCAAATCGAAGTGATCTCCTGGCCCATATAAGTTTACAGGTAGCAGGAAAATGCTGTCGAAGCCGTACTGTTGACGGTAAGCCTGCGCCTGCACCAAAAGCATCTTTTTGGCTAAACCGTATGGCGCGTTTGTCTCTTCAGGATAGCCGTTCCAAAGGTCATTTTCATTGAAGGGTACGGGAGTAAACTTGGGGTAAGCGCAAATCGTGCCGGTACAGACAAATTTCTTCACACCGAAGCGGCGAGCATTCTCGATAAGTTCGACTCCCATTATGGCATTGTCATAAAAAAACTGGCCCGGATGATTTAGATTAGCGCCAATCCCCCCTACTACCGCAGCCAGATGAATTACGATGTCAGGGCGAGCATGCTCGAAGAGCCGGTTAATCGCTTCCTGTTTCCGAAGGTCAAAATCCTTGCTTCTCGGAACAACAACCTCCCGACAGCCCAGGGCGGTCAGTCTCTCCACCACGCGCGTACCCAAAAAGCCCGCACCGCCTGTAACGAGGACGCGTTTATTCCTCCAAGACTCTAAATCCATGACGGATATTCCTCTCCTTGTTCGATCCAAACGACTTATCGAAGCAGAAACTGAAAGTCAAACTACATTGGCCCCAAGCAGTGGACAATCTAAGAGACTCACCCTCTGTAGAATGAGCTCTTCAGACGGCAGCCGCTGACTGCTCCGATGCGCGGATGGCTCGGTAAAGCGACTCATTCCTTTGGTGCCATTTGCCACATTTTGCTACCTGAATCCTTTCTCCTTCGCCAATCGGTTCAAGACCTATCATTTGCAAATCCGCATCAACCATTATGCGAACAATGTCGTTAAAAGTAATCTTGGGTCCCCAAGATAATTGCTGACCGGCCTTGGAAGCGTCCGCACAAAGTGAATCAACTTCGGTCGGCCGCATATATTTCGGATCAATTTCCACATACTCACGCCAATCAAGATTTGCGTAGGCGAAGGCTTGCTCGACAAACTCCCTCACTGAATGGGATTCTCCCGTGCCGATGACATAATCATCCGGCTCATCCTGCTGGAGCATCTGCCACATCACCTCGACGTATTCGGGTGCGTAACCCCAGTCTCGCAGTGAATCCAGGTTGCCTAAGTAAAGCGTTGCCTGTTTTCGTGCAAGTATTCGCGCTATCGCTCGAGTGATTTTACGGGTGACGAACGTTTCGCCCCGGCGCGGACTTTCATGGTTGAAGAGGATTCCGTTCGAAGCAAACATGCCGTATGCATCGCGGTAGTTTCTAGTCATCCAATAGGCGTAAAGCTTTGCGCTGGCGTAAGGACTCCTGGGGCAGAACGGGGTCTGCTCGTTCTGTGGGGCCGGCGAGCTGCCAAACATCTCGGACGAACTCGCCTGATAGAAGCGGGGCTTGATGCCGCTGGCGCGGATGGCCTCGAGTAGCCGAACCGATCCCGTTCCGGTCACGTTTGCGGTATATTCAGGCACATCGAAACTGACTTTGACGTGGCTCTGAGCGCCTAGGTGATAAACCTCATCCGGGGCCGCACTGTACATCAGGTTGGCTATTTGATCGCCGGATGAGAGGTCACCATAATGCAGAAACAGTCTCGCTCCTGGATCGTGAGGGTCCGCATAGACGTGCTCGAGCCGATGGGTGTTAAAAGTACTGGCTCGCCTAATGACTCCGTGCACCTCGTAACCCATGGAAAGCAAAAATTCAGCGAGGTACGATCCGTCTTGACCCGTGATACCAGTAATTAAAGCACGCTTTGCCATTGGATTTTGCCTTTCACTCAAACTGCCTCAATTTAAATAGCTCAAGCAATAAGCAGTACAGGAATTGCGAGTTGTAGATGAGGTAGCGGCGCCAGAGCCGCCTTGGATCACGTATCAGGCGAAAAAGCCACTCGAAGCCATGCTCTCGCATCCACTGAGGTGCCCGATGTGTCTGGCCGGCGCAGAGATCGAAAGCCTGACCAACCCCCACGATCACGGGCACTTTGAGCCGGTCATAGTGCTCGTATATCCAGCGTTCTTGCTTGGGGCAGCCTAAACCAACCCACAGTATGTCCGGAGCAACGTCATTAATCATCCGCACGATGGAGTCATCCTCTTCGACGCTCAACGAACGAAACGGCGGAGAATGAGTGCCCTGTATTCGCATTCCAGGGAATTGTTTTCGGAGACACACGGCTACCTTCTCTGGGATGCCCGGGGATCCGCCCAAGAAAAAATGGCCGTAAGATTTCGCGTGCGTTTGACGACAAAACTCTATGAGCAGCTCTGGACCACAAACTCGCCTATGGAGACTGTGTCCTCGCAAACGCCCCAACCAGACTAAAGGCATTCCGTCCGGCACAATCAGATGAGCAGCAGCCATGACTTTCTTAAAAGAGCCGTCGCGCTGAGCTTCCATTACAACGTGAACGTTCGTTACTGCGATAAAATGACAGTCACGTCCCGCCAAAATCCAATGCTCCATTAAATTAACGACCTCTGGCATCTGGACCGCATTTACCCGCAGGCCTAGAACCTGAAAACTCGGCAAGATCGCGTTTGTTTTTGAATCTACTCTAGACATGCACTTGAGCCATCGCACGCTGATAAATTTGCATCAACAGTTCGTAGTTCATTGCCGCCGTATACTTACTTTCGAACTGTAGTCTGGCTTGCCCCCCCATCTCCGCCATTCGTTTAGGATTGCTCCAAGCCCATCGAACCTTATCGGCAAGGTCCTCTGCACTGCCTGGGGTGAAGTGAATGCCTGTCCGGCTGTCCGTGACAATTTCCTGCATCGCTCCTAATCGCGAGCAAACGACGGGTGTCCCGCAGGCGAAGGATTCAGCAATACTCATCGGAAAATTTTCGTAGCATTCGCTAGGCAGGATCAGAAAACGTGCGCCCTTCACGGCCGCGATAAGCTCTTGCCGCGGCAGATACCCACAGAATGTGATTGTAGAAATTCCGCGGCTGCGGACCTGTGCCTCTAGATCCCTACGTTCGGGACCATCGCCTGCAATTTTTAACTCACAGTGATTCGGCATTTGCTCCCAGGCTCGTAGAAGCGTATCCAAACCTTTTTCCTGGGAAAGACGTCCCGCAAACAGAGCGTACTCGCCGCAGCATTCTTCCCGCGGCCCGGGGTCGGGGTCCACAAAGTTAGATTTGACCACTATCTTTTCAGCTGGGATTCCAGTTGCCACGAATTTGTCGCGTGCAAATTCGGAGAGTGCGATATAACAGTTCACCATCTCCGTCCAAGTGCGTAAACGGCGGTGCCAAGCGAGCATAAGGACGACTGAGGCTGTCGCGAGCCGAGAACCGCGGTAGCAGCCGTGAATTATGCTTTGCCACAGGTCCTGCTCCACACAGTCTTCGCAAACTCTTCCGTCGCGAAAAAAGGTCGCAGCTGGACACAACAGCCGGAAATTGTGAAGTGTTTGCACGACGGGAACATTTTGATCTTGGCAGGCGCTGTAGATCGACGGTGAAATCATCATGAAAGTATTGTGCACATGCACGAGGTCTGGATTCTCCTGACGCAGGAGCTGGGCAAAGTCACGGCGGGTGTCGGTTGCCCAAACCGTACGTTTTGCAATGGTGAGTCTTTCTAAGGTCGTGAGCTTTCCAATTTCATGGTTGCTGCGGTGATAGACCACCACGTCATGACCGCCGCGCTCGAGAATTTTCTTTTCCTGCTCAAAAACGATCTCCTCGCCGCCGCGTTGCTGGTACTCGTTATGGGCCAGGATGATTTTCATTTCTCAACGGTAGGTTGAGTGTGAACCGCGGTGTGCTGAGAAGAAGATGGAAGAAATCTCAGAATGTCTTGATTGCGGAAGTACGAGACGCCGTCTCTGTGGCTCACGTAATCAAGAACTTGGTCCAAATCTTCCCAAAGATTGAATTCCTCAACTATCCAGGAGTGCCCGTATAGATGCCAAATTCCGCCCTTTCGCAGAACTTGGTCAAATGTTTGCTTGGCGATCGCCACCCAGTTCCTAGCGTGTCGGGAACAAATCGCCCAATCGAGTGCAGCCCTAACGTTTAGAGCCCGGGCAAAATTCCTTAAATAGTCCGTCGATTTATGGGGAAAGGCTTCGAGAGTCGTGGCGATGCGATATGGATTCATATCCATATCGCAACTCAGCATTTCTGTTGTGCGAGCGCCAGCGTATCCTGTCTTTTCCAGTTCACAGATGACGCGGTTACTGTATCGGCCTTTGGGGTAGCAGAACATCTTCACTTCATCTCCCAGAATATCCTGTAGGCGTTGTTTACATATGCTGACCTCCCGATGCAGTTCCTTTCCGCGAAATTTTGGAAGTACGTGATGCGACACTCCATGCGCACCGATCTCAAAACCCTGCGATGACAGACCTCGCAGGTCGTTGGCGTCAAGGATCGGCCGACCGTTATAGCCGATGATCGGAACATAGAACGTTCCGAGTAGTCCACGGGTCCGGAGCATTTCCGCAACACGCAGATCCATTGGATCTCCGTCATCCCAGCTCGTCGTGACGATGCGTAGTGTGTGCATTATTGAATAGTTAGTAGCGAAAATTGGAACCGATTCGTGAATTTGAATTGTCAATGTAATGCTAATTGCAGGTCATAATCGCAGGCGTGTTTCGCATGTTGTGACTGATAGTGGCGTGGTTGCAATCCATGAATTGATGATCTAGGCTTCGATGTGGGGATCTCATTCTAAGTAAGCCGAACCACCAATTTGTATGAGAATAGACAAAACTCAAGTAACCGAGATTTCATCTCCAAAATCACTGATTAATGCTCGCTGAGACTGATTGAAACTTAGTAGGCTGATAAGACATCACCCCTGAACTGACTTTCGTTTGCACCTCGTAGCTTCTCAGCAATGAGAACCAAAGCAAGGAAAAGCATGAAAGGAGCGTAAGCGTGCCCTCCAAAAGAGGCATTGAACATGCCGTTAAGCAGCAAGTTCGCGTAAACAGCCGAGCAGCCGATAGCCAAAAGATAAGCACCGCGTGAAATTGGATGTTTGGCCACATACAGGAGGTTTCTAAGAATGGAAAAATGTATGAGCAGAAGCAGGACAAGCCCTATGAGTCCATTGTTGTAAAAAGCCTCCAAAAAACCGTTGTGAAGATGCCCAGCGTCCTCAACCGCTGACTCTTCTTCTTCCGTTGATGCGAACCTCGAGGCGACATAACCATGACCCAAGATGGGACTCGCCATGGCGGCCGGAAGTGCGCTCTTCCAGAGCTCGGTTCGGCCTGAAATCGTCGAGCCTTGGCCGGATTTGGAGTAGTCACTGAAGTACCGACCTAACGGCGTCACCGAAATGAGGAGAATTCCGATGGCCGCAATTCCTATTAGCACCCCCAGGCTGGAGGCGACTCTTTTCTGGAACAAGAAGAACAGTGCGGCTGAGATAATTCCGGAAATGATCCCCGCTTTCCCGGCGGCAAGTATCATGACCGCCACTCCCAAAACACCGAAGGCGATCACCCACCAGCGTCGCTTCAGTGAATAGAGCGTCAGAGCTATGAGCACAAGAGTCCCAGCCACTGCGGATACACCATTGGTCGAGACCATACTCAACCGTCCCCCTTCTGTGAATCCCGGTGTTGGGGAAGTGATCGCCTGGATCATCGGAATGATGGTGAGGAGCACGAAGCCCCAGAAAGTAGCCCACAAGAACGAAACAACGTCCTCGATGTCGTGCTCGCCGGCTAAACATGCGCCAAGGAGCAGCACCGCAATTGCAAGCTTCGCTGCCCATGCGAGGGAATAGAGCGGCCCCGGTGATAGAGGAACCGAAGCCAGCGCAAGCAACGCAAACCAGGAAACCCACTTATAGGAACCGGAAAACATTCGCGACAAAGATTGAGGCCTGAAGAAAGTGACGAAGAGAAGAGCGCCTAGCGCAATCATCCAAGTTGCCGCTTCATCATACGCCGCCCCTGTGAAACTTCCCGCTAATATTTGGCCTCCCTTCGTGATCCGATAGAACAGATCCTCGGAAACCAGCAGAAACCACCAGACAACAATTGCCATTGTGAAAATTATCTTCTTTTTGTCCGCACCACGCGCTCGTGATCGAGACCATGTAACGAACAGCAAGACGGCCAGTGCCGCCGCTGCGGCCCCCACTGCCGGGACGTCCGTGGTCAGTACATCCGAGGGAATGATCTGTGTAACCAGGAAGAACCCTGCGCCAAGCACGCCGACCCAAAGACCTCTGCCGAGCCAACTCCGACTGTTTGAAATGGCAGGCAGTTGCAGGTCAATCGTGGCCATTGAATACCTCTAAATAAATTTGATTCATCAGTTCACCTTTCGCTTTCCAGCTGAAAGCTTCTTGTATGCGACGACGTCCTGCGCCACCAAGTCGGATTCGCCGGATGGAATCCTGGGCTAGCTCGAACAATGCCGTGGCCAAATCTTCGACCACCTGTTCTGGAGAGTTTGGTGGAACTTTAATGCCTGTCTCTGGAGTAACCTGCAATCCCGGCCCACCAAGGTCTAAGCAGACTACTGGGCGCCCTGCGGCCATTGCTTCCACCGCGACCATAGGGCTGGAATCGTGGAGTGACGGATGCAAGAGAACGTCACATTGCACGATCTTTTCCAAGGCTTGGGTGCGTGGAAGGGCACCCCAGAACACCACTCTGCCTTTGAAGCCCAATTCGCGCCCCAATCGCTCCAGGCGCTTGCGCTCTGGCCCGTCTCCGATCAGCCAATATTCACTTTCTGGAAAAAGAGCGTGGAAGCGCGCGAAGGCCCGCAAACCCAATCCGAATCCTTTCCAGTGCAAATGCCGGCCTAGGCTCAGGACCCGGAACGGATTACCTTGCCGAAGAGGTAGCGCCATAAGCTTCACAAGCTCTTCCGCCGCCAAACCGGATTGGGCACAAACGGCAACTTTCCGGCAGCCCAGTGCCAGTAAGCGCTCCTCAGTCTGACTGGTGGTCGCCAGTGCAGCTACTGATCGGCGAGCAGCCAACCGCACGAACGGATCAAGCTCGCCTAGTTTGCGAGCATAATCGCGCAGCGCTTCGTATACCCTTCCTCGCATGCTAAAGGCCCGGTGGAATCCAGGCGGCGTCGATTCCCCGCCGCCCACCGGCCCCCAAATGAAGGGAATCGGAAGAAGCGGTAGAAGGGTTGGCCTCCAGTAATTCCCGAACGTAACGTGATGGGATAGATCGAACTTCACCTGCTGGTGTAGCTCGTGCGCCATGAGATACGAGCCAATCTGCCAGAGGTAATAGTACACGTTAATACCCCTTTGGCCGACTTTCCAGAAGCGTACCCAATATGGAAGATCGAAGTAGACGCAGCGTAGACTTGTAATCGGGTCTCTCGCGAGTGCCTTCTCAATCGCGGTGCGGTTGTTGGACCGGGTGATCATCCATACGTCGTGATGTAGCGCAGTCTGGCACACATGGTCCCACCCGATTCCGGGCTCGGACCCCCTTCCGGGCTCGCACGCGTATGCGGAAACAAGAACCTTCATGGTTTTCCTAAGCCGACGCTACCGGTTTTCTGAGAACGCTCCTCGTGTGCTTCGAGCAAGGACGCGTGTTGGAATTTCGAAGTTATAGCCGAAGATTTCGTTCGAGCGACGTGGTCATAGAACGCGGCGATCTGGTTACCCATCTGATCCCAGTTGAAGTACTTGCGGACGCGTTCGCGGCTTGCTGAACTCATACGTGCGCGCCCCGCGGGATCTCTAGCCAGGTCCCCAAGACCAATGGCTAGATCGGTGATAACTTGCTCCGGAGAAACGGCCGGAACTTTGATTCCCGTATTTTCAGTGACTTGGATTGCCGGTCCCCCTAGGTCCAAGCAGACCACCGGACGACCTGCGGCCATTGCTTCGAGGTTTACCCAACCGCCCGAGTCGTGCAAACCGGGGAAGAGCAAAATGTCGCAATCTGCGAGCTTCTCCAATACCTGCTGTCGTGGTATTCGTCCCCAAAAGATCACGCTGTCCTCAAGGTTCAATTGACGTGCCAATCGTTCCAGGCGCTTGCGCTCTGGCCCGTCTCCGATCAGCCAATATTCGCTTTCAGGAAAATGAGGATGGAACTGTGCAAAGGCCCGTAGCCCCAGATCGAATCCCTTCCAAGACAAGAGGTCGCCTATGCTCATCAGACGGAAAGGACCCTGCTGCCGGAACGGAACTTTGGCTAATTGCAAGATATCATCCTGGGGCAAGCCCACGGCAGAAGCGACCGTTACCTTCCGGCACCCCAGTGCAGTCATCCGTTCTGCGGTAGCCGAAGTTGTAGCCAGAGCTAGCGCGGCGCGCTTTGCTGTGAGATGCAGAAATGGATTTAGCTCCGAAAGGTTTCGTATTAAATCGCGCATAAACTCATGAATCTTTGCACGGAGGGGAAATGACGTTCGAAACTCAGGCGGAGAAAACTCTCCGCCGCCCACAGGTCCCCAGACAAATGGTGCGTCCAGCAAGGATACGAAAATTGGCATCCAGTAATTGACGAAGGTCACGTGATGAACAAGGTCAAAAAGAATCGCTCTGTGTAATTTCCGCGCTTCAAAATAGGCACCAATCTGCCACAGGACATAGTGGAGATGCGGATAGGCCGTGGACGTTCCAGTCCAGGTTAGATACTTTCTGGCCGGTATATCGTAAAAGATCCAGTGGACGTTCGGCATGGGCTCATGCGCCAGCACGGATTCAACGGGGCCGCGGTTCTTTGGGCGCGTGATGACCCAAGTGTCATGGAACCGAGCAATCTGGCGAACTATATTCCAACCAACACCGGGCTCGGAGCCCTTTCCTGGTCCGCACGAGTACGCTGAGACAAGGACTTTTAGCATCATGTTATCGAACTACAACAGACCGGATTCGAAATCTCCGAACGAACCGCTGTTGCATAAATTCCGTGATGGCGACGGATATGGCATGAAGTGCAGGCGCTGCTTCGCGGTGCGTCTGAACAACAACCTTTCGTGCTTTCTGGAATCGCATTTCACGATAGCTGTCACGCAGGTGCTCATAAGCAGGGAGGGATGCGTCGTTGTCCCGCGCAAATACAAAATCCCCTTCCGGCTCGATAACAATTACGATGTCCGGCTGAGGAATTGCGCTGCAGAGAAACTTGGCGTACCACATCGGCCCGCTGTATCCATACCGTCGCGGGTCCCTGAGAATGTCGTGAAAGTGGCCACCGCATACCAGAAAAGCGGACCTGGCCAACAATGGCCTAATTATGACGGAATAGCGAACCAAGTAATTTAAAACGGAAGCCGAGAGATAAATGACCGAGGTCAGAGTGCCCCGCGGCTGTTTCGCGATTGCTTGTGGCTCAGGGCCACAATTGAAAAGACCGGTCCGCCGAAAACCAGGACAATCGTCAAATAGCTTGACGAGATTTCCTGCCACGGAGCTTTTCTCGACCCCAGCAGGCCCCAGGATGCAGACAAGGATGCCCGTAGGTTGAAACCATCGTCGGATCGCGCGCCGGCATTCTCCTCCCAAATATTGGATTAATCTCAGGGGATGGCGAGACCATGCTGTCTTTCTGAGCATGGCTCGCCCATTTTTCAGGTACTTATCTATTGTTCCGCTCGCGCACGCCTTCGCTACGCGAAGCCTCAAGCTCCTCGGAAGGATTTGTGCCGCAATCTTCTCTGCCTCTATTGGTCCGATTCGCTCTACTAGTTGCCTCATTCGAAGCGCCCCACTCTCCCGCACTCCCCCCTTCCAGGCCTTTTTCCCCAAGAGATAGGCAAATTCAACTTTTGGGGAAGGGATCCAGAACTCCCGATGCCGTTGGCGGCCCGCCACTAACTCTTCGCCAGTCGAAAGGATACATCCACTCCGGCGATGGTCGGAGATAACGTCCAGGGCAGCCGTCTTTAATGCCGCACGTTCAAACCAAAAGAATACGAAGTAGTATGCGTTTGTGAAATAGTTGAAACATTGGAAGGGGCTGTAGCCTCTTTCCTGGAGACCCTCAAAAATCGAAAGGAATTTCGGTTTGTCGAGCGGATGAATGGCCAGGTCTAAATCGCTGCACAACTCGTTAGGCAGCAATTGCCAAGAATGAAGAACGCAGTAGCGCACTCCGGATTCATCTAGCAGAAAAAAGAGGGTATGAAGAAAATCGGATACATTCGGGCGTGCCACAGCACTATCTTCCGGCGGGACGGTTCCCAATTCCCTGAAGTCTCCGCTTGCCATCTTCTCGCAAAGTGGTTGATGGAAATCGGTCATGCGATCCGTTTTCCCTCTTTAGCTTGCCGAGAATCGCGCGCTTTGGCGCGCACGAGAGCAATTCCGGTCACCAGGGCCGCTCCGCTTGAAAGGTTAATACCCAAAATTGCTCCACGAATTCCATACGTCCGCACGGCCGGCACCCCAATTAGAAGGCACACGATACTCGCTGCCCCATAGACAATGAACACCGACGAGGGCGCTTGAATGGCTCGCAGGCTAATCGTAGTGCTGTGCGCGCAGAACCAAAACAACGATGCCAGCGCCATCCATGGAATGAGGGGGACAATATCCGTGTACTGGCCTTTGTATAAGAATCTCATTATGGGTTGGGAAAGCGGAATGACAATCGCCCAGTATGCGAGTGTGCCACTCGCAAAGAGGATCATAGTATTTCGCGTTTGGCGCAGCGCGCCCGCGGGACCTTCCTGGCCATGCTTGCGAGCCGCGGACGGAAGAAGCAGGAGAGAAAGCGCCGTGAGAGTTTGCGCCAGTGGCAAGAAAAGATTCATGAGGGCCCGCAGCGCCCCGACATCGGCAAAACTTGAGTATCTTCCTAGAAGCGAATAGTAACTGTTCCACGGGAGCCAGACGACAAAAGTGCTGGCCAGGGCCCATCGCCCATACAACCAATGTTTGCGGATCACGACCGAGGAGCGGGTGCTCTCCGCCGACAGGCTCATCGAGGGCGTCAAGCGCGTAATCAGGAACGTACCGGAGGCCAGGGCAGCCAATCCCATTACCAGAAAGGCCGTGAAGGGGGACATCAACTCCTTACGGTACACTACGAACAGCAAAGCCATCACGAGGACAAAATAAAGTGAGGATCCTTGGACGGCCAGTTGCTGATTGGGTTTCACGTAACACGCTTCGCGAACGAGATAGAACATCAAGATACAGGGCGCGGCAATAGTGACGCCAGCTAGCGCGCCGGGCAGTCCGTTGGACCATCCTAATCCCCATCCGATGTAAGCCAACAGCCCCAAGGCAAAAAGAATTACCGAGGCTAGACCAATTTGCAGCCAAAGGAGTGTCCCTAGATAGCCCTTCTGGTTCTCACGGAACTCCGATGGTCCGAAAACGCTTTGAGGCTCGAGCAACAATGACTGATGAAAGAGTGAGAATAAGAGGAAAATGGAAAACGCCAAGGCGTAGACACCGTATTGGGCTTGTGCCATCCATCTTGCGAGCAGTATCCCGATCAAAAAATTTGACCCCGAAATCAATCCTTGGTCCAGAACGGCCAGGGATCCCTTACCGACCATGGGGAGCCAGCGGACGGCATGAGCAACAACGCGTTCATAAGCGGAAAGAGCGTCCTTCTCCAGAGTGATGGACGGCATGAGGTCCTGTTCCGACTAAAGTTGCTCGCTAAGCCTTAAGATAATTGTTTTATCGCAACAAAATTCATAAACCGTTAGTGACTTTGCGCTCAAGCGGGTACTTACCGGAATTGCCACTGGCAAAGGAAAACGTATTGCGGTGTTTCACGGTTTTAGCAAGATGGGCTTGACACCTGTAACAATGGTAGTGGCACCGATGGCGTGGCTATTTCCTGAAAGATCTTCGTAGGTTGTGTAACCGGTGGGGACTGTATATTCTGAGGAGCCGACCGCGTTCCAAACTACCCGTGTTCTGAGTTCGCCCCGTAACAAATCGCAGGAATAAGTCGCTTTGTAAACGTCCGAACTGCTCATTGAACACGGAGTCATCGTGGCACCGACCATCCACTTGTAAATTTGCCCGTAAGCCGTGGCCGCAGGAGTATCTTTAAGTCGGGAGGAGGGGTTATGGTAATCCCACTGATACCAATAGAGCCGAGTTATGCCGGCCGACCAATGCAGAAGATAGTCCACAGCCACGAATGTCGCCAACTGATCAGGCGTCATGTTAGGCGACGCCGCTTCCGAATCCCAGAGTGGCTTATTTGAAAGCCCGTGCTTTGCCATTAGGGATAAGACGCGTGCTCCACCGGGACTCAGAATCGATTCTGCAGAGATTTTGTCGAACTCACCGTGAAGACTGACAATATCCACGTCTTTTGTGCCGCCTGACACCCAGTAGCGATCCATATAACCGTCGTCGTAGCCGAAATTCGACGGGGAAATAATGGACGCGCCCGGGTCCTTTGCTCTAATGACATCGTGAAAATGGTTCGTAAGTTTCACCATATCGGCGACGCTGCCCGTGAATTCCTTGCGATTGTAGGGCTCGTTCCAAAGTTCATAGAATTTTATCCGACCTCTGTATCGAGTCACCAGAGCAGTTGTGAAATCGTCCCAATCCGCAATATTTGAAACCATGCCTGTACATGCGTTATTGCGGGGTTGATCCACTGGCGTATAAGTGCATGTGGAAACATCTGACGCGGCCCATCGCGGCACGAAAGTATTGCTCCAGTAGAAGTCGACCCCGTGAACTTGTGCCATCGCAACCCACGTGTCAAGAATAGACCAGTTATATTTGTGTACTCCGTTCACAGGCGGATCCGGCTCGATATAAGCCCACGCAGTTTGAGAGCCCTTCCCTAGGGCGCCAACCGGAATATCTGGCCACGCCGAGTTTACATCGTGCAAATGCATCCCAAAGAAACTAGAGGGAACTGGGCCCGCGACCTGTAGATCATGTGGCGGTGCCGAAGGGGCTTGTGCTTGCGTGCCCAGTACGAAAAAGCCGATTGCAATGGCCATCACAATAATAGTCTGCTTCACGAGTTCATCCTTTTGGGTCAGCGTGAAGATGTTTTCGTAGTGCATGGCGGAGAGGATTAGCACATTGGAACCTATGAGTGCAACACGGCCCCGATTCGACATCAATGCTCCTTGAACTCGCGGATTGAATCAACAACAACGCGTTCATAAACGGAAAAACGCTTTCTTCGGCGTGAGTGACGGCATGAGTTGTCATTCTGAGGAAAGTTCCTCGCCGAGTGCTGAGATAACCGTTCCTTCTTCGACAGACTTCAATAGACATGTGACAAGGTTTGCTAGTACTCTCGCGGCTCTTGTTGGAGTATACGGCGCAATTGTTTTATATGCGCGCTCGCCGAATTCGGTAACCAAGCCAGGGTTTTCGATGAATCGTGCCATATATCCAGCTAGTTCTTCGGGGTTGTAAGAATCGAAAATGAAACCGCTCCTGGCATGCTGAACCATTTCTTGCGACCCGGCGTACTTGGAACACAAAACTGGTTTTCCGAATGCCATTGCTTCGAGCAACACGACACCCCATACGTCTTCATAGGTGGGGAATACGAAAACATCAGATGCTCGATAATAGGCCCCAAGATCTTTGTAGGCGACTTGACCAACTTGGTGGACAAATCTTTCAAGCCCGCGAGATAAGATTTGCATTCGCATATCTTCTGCTTGATCACCCGAGCCAACGATGATGACCGAGAAGCAGTCCAATCCGCGTTGGACCAACAGCGTGGAAGCCTCTATCAAACATGTCCACCCTTTACGTGTTATGAGGCTTCCGACGAACAGAAATGCAGGCCGGGCGCTGGGGCCGAGACCGACCTGGTCGACTCCCGAACATAAGATGCTCGTGTCAGGAACTTCGTAGGGATGATGGATGAGCTTCGAATCGCTGATCCCAAGACTAGCTCCCAGGTATTCGATTCCCTTGTGCATGTTGCTCACACCGGCGTCTGCGAAGCGTGCCATGATTTGTCGGATTTTAAGTCGCAACGGGGAATCAAGGTATGACGTGTTCGGCGAGATTCCTTCATACAAAATGATCACTCGGCATCCGGTGAATGCTTTAAACACAACGGCGTAGAGAGTCCAAATGCTAAACGATGAGGTGAAAATAACACTGGGACGAAACTTGAGTAGTTCTCGAATGACGCCGAGGGGCCGTACCCAGATGAACCCACGGTCATAACCTTCCGAGCTCTTCTTGAAAGTTACGAATTGGTGACCCGGAAGGTATCGGACATGGAAAGTTCCCTCATATCCTGGCAGGAATCCAGGCCACAACCCCGTAAAGACAGTTGAGTTCGGAAACAGTTTTGTGAATTCTCGGAACACCGGCTGCCAGTAACTTCCTCTTGCCAGGGAGGGCATGAGCCAGGCGACACGCGTAGTTTCACTGTCGAGGTGGACTCGTTGGGACTGGTCATTAAGCTCTGCTCGCTTCAGCCTGGAACGATAGCAATATGTTACGGTGATTAAAAAGCACAAAGACGACGTAGCCATCCCGAATACATTACCGACGAGTCCCCAGTGAACTGTAAGTGAGAAACCGGCCAGAATGGAAAGGGCTGCCGCTGCACTGTAAGCGACAAAAATCCCCGAAGGTGCTTGCATCGCGCGCAACCCAATGGCTGGCCCTTGGGACGCGGCTATCAGAGCTCCAGAAAATGCCAACTCTGGAATTAAACCCGTCGAGTGGATGTACTTGCCGTGATAAAGAACTAGCGTCAGCCATTTTCCAAACAGGACGATACAGACGAAATAGGCCACACCTGCGCCAACGAACAACAAACTGATCCTATTGATGGCCTGCTGAAAAGAGGGTCGATCTCGGCTCGCAAAGCGCGCCGAAGCCCAGGGCAGAAAAAGAAGGCTAAGAGCAGTTACGAACTGTGAGAGGGGCGCCACAAAGTTCTGCAGCGCCGAAACCGTACCGACATCCTCAACTTTCAGGAGAGCAGCAGCGATAAAGTAATAGGCCTGTCCTGAAATCCAATAAACAAATGCCGTCACGACCACCCAGCGGCCATACTGCCAGTGTTGACTCCAAATCGTGCGAGTCGAAATCGTGTCGGGAAACAAATTGAGTTGGGGGCGGATCCACGCGACCAGCAAAACACCGGCAACAAGCCCTGCAATAGCCTGGGTTGCGAATGCACTGAACGGCGTTACCCATCCCGCGAATCGGAGTACGTAAAGCATCAAAACAATGGCAATTGCATAGGTCAACGCACCGCGCGCCGCCAAATCGGGCCTTAGATTCACGTATGCAGCCTGGCGCAGAACCCAGAAGAACAAAATAAACGGAATTCCCAAGCAAGCTCCCCAAAGCGCTGCGGGAAGGGATGTAGTACCGGACAGATGCGGGACGGCAATTGCTGCAACTCCCACAAAAAAAGCAAGAATTAAAGCAAGTCCGAAGTGAAATCGAATCAGTATGCCGACATAAACCGGCAGGGATTTTCCGTACGAAGCTGGTCCCAAGACACCCATTGGCTCCAGAAGAAGAGCATTGTGGAAGCTGGAAGCGAATAGAAATATTGAAAAAGCCAGAGTATAAATCCCATATTGAGCCGGCAGCAGCCAGCGCGCGAGAAGAATGCTGAGGAAGAAATTCGAGCCCGAGATCAGTGCCTGAGCAAGAAGGGCCAAGGATCCCTTTCCGAACATCGGGAGCGCCCCGACTGAATAATCCATCAGTTGCTGATAAACGGAACGCTCTTGTTTCTCTGGTCTGGTCAGAGGCATGAATTGCTATTCCGAAGAAAGCTCCTTAGCGAGCAAATGCTGACGACACCCGAGTGCGATATGACAATCCGGCCCTTCTTCTTCCAGGTAGGTGCACGTAGAATTCAACAAGTAAAGCAGGAACGAGGCTCTCTCCGCTTTGCGGAGATTCAAATCGAACCGTCTCGACCTGCCCCGGTTCAATAGATTCGAGACTTGGACGTGAAAATGGAAAGTATCCCAACCGGCCGGAGCCTCCCATTCCGCCTGTTCCCAATCGAACACGTAGAGTTGCCCGTTGGAGACGCGGCTGTTCCAAGGAGCAAAATCGCCGTGCGTGATCCCACACAGGACCGTTGCTCTTTCGAGTTGGTGATTGGCTCTGATCAATGCGGCTCCGCCCATTGCCCGCCAACGAGAATCTAGTTTAACCTCTGCTTTTCGCCAGCGTCCTCCAACGGCTTCCACCACCGCGCGCCCCAGCTTCTCGATCATTTCAACACTTGATAATTTCTTCAGAAAGTCCTGATAAACCGGACCAAATTCACTGGGTGCGGTGGTCGAAGGTCCCGCGGATTGGAACAAAATGTAGCCGTCGCCCCACTTTCCCGCGTGCAGAACGCGAGGAATTTGCGCCCGCAAAGTTGTAAATCCGGACAAGCGCTCAAGCACCTCAGCCTCGTGCCGTACGCGATCAATCGCTTCCTCAGACATCGGAAGTTTGACATAGCCAAGTATCTCACTGTCGGGACGCATCACCTGGATGGTCAGCTTCCGGAAGCGACCTCGCGTCCCCATCGATAGTGCGAATACCGGGTGATGTTCTCCGGTAACCTCACGTACCAGCGATTCGATCGTAAGCGGTTGACGAGAAGCAACGAGCAGTTTATGCCGAGCCCAACCAGTCCAACCGATAGCGGTGGCAGTCACCAACACTTTCTTCAAGAAACGCGCGACAGCGGCGGAGGGCATGCAGAACCGCAACCCGCTAACCGTCAAATAGCGATTTCCTATTGGGATGATCCAGCGTGTTGCCGTCGCTGAAGGGACCAAGGCAAACCCTTGAACATTGGTAAAGCCGTCAGATCGAAGGCGATCGGCTAGCGCACCATTCGAGGAGCCGGTGATAACTGCGACAGGCTCGCCGCTTGGTTCCCGGTCTTGCCCAGCATCGTAGATCCCCCAGGTTGGACAACCCATAAACGCTCGTAAAGCCTGCTGTAACCCCAGATCCATAATGTTGGCTTTATAGATTGCATTCCCTACTCACACCGTGTCTCGCAAAGATTCATCTACAGTGTGGCGGAAGCTGTAAGCAACAATGTCCCGCCGCGTTCGGGAAGAAGATGGAAAAATGGAGCTCCAACTTTCAACTTGAGGCGTGCGATTCCAGTTTGGGGAGGGCGGTGATAGCAGGTGTAAAGCTCACGAACTTGGTATCCATGCCGCTCGAGAAGATGGGTAAGAGTTAGTTTCGAGAATACCGTTACGTGTTCGGCCCCCTCGCGGTAACTTCCCAGCGAAAAACGGATGTTTGCGAGCAACGAGAATGAATTGGGAGTTGATATAATCACGCTGCTCTGTGGAGTCATAAACTGCCTTATCCCTTTAAGCATCAGGCCTGGACACGCAAGGTGTTCGATAAGGTCACCGCACAGAATGACGTCGAATTTCCCATCAATTGCGCAATCCTCAAGGTGCTCGACATCGCCGATCACCAGGTTGCCCGGTCCTAGCTTTGAGTGGAGGAGTTTGATCGTCTCGGCATCCAAGTCTACTCCAACCACTTCACGAGCCACTTCCCTCAGGTGCGGGTGTAGGACGCGCTTCGAGCGAAATGCCTCGACCTTAACCTCTGAGGAGAGCTCCGTCTCGCCGACACACCCGAGGTGCAAAACGCGGCGCCCAACGCAATAGCCAAGAATAAAGTCCCAACGGGACAGATAGCCAGCGACTCTCATGGCTGGATAGCTTCGTTCGGCTTAGTTTGGCCCGCCGGCTCGTGACGGGCGAGCCACGAATGATGTTGACGCTCAAAACGTTTGGCCATGTATAAAGCGACGGTCCGCGCAGCAGCGCCCACGCTCTCGGTGATACTCTCATCCGTTTTGATTAATCCGGAATGGAGGACTTGTGATGCTAGCTCGCTGTATGAAGAACGCATGCGCTTCAGCTCCTCTGGAGAAAGTTCTTGCTTGCGAGACAAGATCACGCTTGAATCGGCATCGAGCACAAGAAACAACAGATCAGGCGGAGGAATGAAGTGCGCTAAGATTCGAGGAAGCCAGAGTGGCCCGCCGTAGCGGTAGCGTATGTTGTCGATCATTATATCGTGAAAGTAACGGTCAAAAATGACCAGGCCAGAACGCGCCATCAGCGGCCTGGTAACTAGCAAATGTCCGGCCCAGAAATCCAGGAAAAGCCCGAAGAGCACCGCGACCGACCCGAACGTTCCCCGGACCGGATCGGAGTGGGGATTCGTCACCCGTATTCCTGTCTCCTTTTGAGGCTTAATGATTTGTGGCCGAAAGTGAAATGCTTGATGTCGTCGAAATGCGGGCCCGAGTTTTTCCACTAACTGTCCCAAGACGGTGCTCTTTCCCACTCCGTCTGGACCTAAAACCACGAGGAAAATTCCCGTTGGTTCCAGCCATCGGCGGAAAAGTCGGACCGAATCTCCAAATAGGTTCCGGATCTGGCTCAAAGGATGGTGGAGCACCGCTTTACGGCGCAGGGGCCGGGAAAGATCCACGAGAAACCTGGACAGTGTCCCGTCTAAACATGCCTCAACGACCCGCCTCTTCCATTTCTCACCATACAATTCGCCGGCAACTTGTTCCGCCTCCGAAGCACCTATCTCTTCGACAAGGCTCTTGAATCGTGCTTGTTGGTGCGGTGGGATCTCTTCCTTGAGCGTCGTTTTGGCGAGCAGATAATGGAGTTCGGTTTTGGCGTTCGGTATCCAGACGGAGTCCCGTCGTATCCGTCCGGCAACTAGCTTTTCGCCGGATGTGAGAATAAGCCCCCCGCGCCGATGCTCAAACATCACTGCCACCGCCACACTCTCGAGCGACAAGTCCTGGAACCAATAAAAGACGAAATAGTAGGCGTTGACGGCGAAGTTTAGGCATTGCACAGGCAGAAAGCCCTGATCGCGCAACTCTCCGAATACGGCGCTTAGCTTGGCGCGATCGCTCGGTTGGACGGCGATGTCCACATCGCTAGACAAGTCTTCCGGAAGCCCTTCCCACCTATTTAACATGCAGTAGCATACGTCATGCTCGTCTAGGGCGCGAAAAAGCGCCCACAAGAATGCCTGCCTGCTGTTGTGGGTAGACATCATGAATGGCGAAGGCGGCGCCGGAATGACGCCTGTGATAGGCTGCTTCTCAGAATCAGAACTATGTTCCATGATGGATGCTTACGACCCCCGTGATAATCATGATGTTCACCGCGCCATTCGTTCCTGAGGAGGATTACGACCCAGTCCTCTATTTCGCGATGCACGATTTTTCGTGATCTCAAGAAGAGTGCTCTATCTCCGAACGGAACCTAATGCACGGCGTTTCAATTGGGATTCGAATATCCAAAAAATCTGCAGTGGCCCCAAATGTCGAACTTAAGTCAGGCGGCGCCCGAGCCCCTTAGGAGTGCTGGAATGGTCCGCGCCAGGATCTTCAGATCAAGCCAAAGTGACCATTGGTCGATGTACTCCATATCTAGTTCCATCCAACGTTCGAACGGAATAGAGTTTCGACCGTTGACTTGCCAAAGGCACGTGATTCCCGGCCGGACACTGAAGCGTCGGCGTTGCCAGTCTTCATTGAAGAATTGATAGTCTCGCACGGACATCGGCCGTGGCCCCACAAGGCTCATGTCCCCCATCAGAACGTTGAAAAGTTGAGGCAGTTCGTCGATGCTCGTTTTTCTCAGGAATCTGCCGAATGGGGTTATTCGGGGATCATTCCGAATCTTGAAGACAGGCCCAGTCATTTCATTCAAATGCAGCAATTCTTCCTGTATTTTTTCGGCATTAGGGACCATAGTACGAAACTTGTACATCATGAATTGCCTCTTGTTCAAGCCAACGCGCTTCTGTTTAAAGAAGACTGGTCCTGAGGAAGTAAGCCTAACCAGTAACGCGATAGTCAGAAATAAAGGGGCCAGCAGTAATACCAATATGCAGGAAGATACAAGGTCGAAAATCCGTTTGAAAAGAACAGGCCAACCCTCATACCCGCTGCTATGGGCAATAATTTGCGGATCGCCGTCGAAGGCATCCATTTGTGACCGCGCGAACTTCAAGTTAAAAATTTCGGAGTCGAAGCGCACCATTATACCGTGCAGCTCGCACAGCGCCGCCACCTGAGCGACTTGATTGTAGAAAGTTCGTAACGGGAGGTACATCGCCACTTCATCCACAGCATTGCGGCGGAGATATTCTGAAAGATTTGGGATTTCACAACAAACTTTGTACCCGGATGTCCAAAACTCCTCTCTTGCGGGTGAGTTGTCCACAAAACCGAGTATTTGATAGCCGAGCTCAGGTTTGGTTTCAATCCTCCTCGCAAAACCAATGGCGCGCGCGTTGGTGCCAAGAATAAGCATAAAACGCGTATTCCGACCATGTCTGCGTAGCACACCGAGCATACCCCGAACGATGAAACGCAGGGTGACCAAGAACGCAAAGCTGAGAACCCAGAACGAGACACAGAAACTTACTGTTACCATGCCCTTGCCGAACAGTATCCCCGCCAATAGCAGTACGAAGGTCGACAACATGACTGCCTTGAGTACATCAATGACTTCGGAACGCCGAGTTGCGAGGCGCTTCGATTCGTAGAGACCAAATGAGGCAAAAATCAAATGCCAGGCGAACAGCAATGCAAGGAAGATTAAAGCGTTCTCGACCTTGATTCTCATCGACAGGAACTTTGTCATAGACACAGTTACCCGCTCGGAAACGAATAAGATCGTGGTTAGCCCCAAGGATAACATCATGAGTCCAAGGTCAACTAACTTAGATACATTCCTGACTATTTTACGCTTGAGCTCGTCCATGAGGTCTTCTTCCCGAAACGGTCGAATTTCTACTCTTCACAGCTGGGGCAGGTTTGAACCGCAAACTGCTCCTCGTCCATCCGTACCGAAAGGGTAAGAATTGTACCAGACGATGTTTCGTGGGAAGATTGTAGATAACGCCGCTAAACTCAATCACAATTGCTGCCCCTTTGGGCTCGGGAAACAATGCCGCTGCTTTTTACCATCTTTTGTCCCGGGACTAGAATCGCTTCAGTCTGTACGAAAGTCTGCAATGGCCGAGCACATCCAGCAAGTCTGGAGTGCATCGTTCTCGAAGTAAGACTTATAATCTGTGATACAGCGATCCAGGGATCGGGAATGTTCGTCCGTTCAGCACTACTCCGAGCACGCGAATGTTAGACGCACGCAGGTTTTCAGTTACCTTGAGCGCTGATTCTCGCCGAGTTGAATTTGCTTCCAGGATCAACACGAAACCGTCTGTAAGCTCTCCCAGCGCAAGCGCATCTGCATACCGAATGAGTGGAGGCGCATCAATGAGAATGTAGTCGAATTCCTTACGCAATTCTGCAAACCGCGACCTCAGGCGATCCGAATTCATGAGATTGGATGAGCCGGCTGTAAGCGCTCCGCAGGAAAGGAGCCAGAGTTTCTCGGGTCGAAGTTGCTTCCCAAAAGATCGGATTGGACCTTCCTCGATCAAAGCATCGGTGAGGCCGGAATGATTGCTGATGCCGAAAAACTCGTGCAGAGAGGGTGACCGGAAATTGGCATCGACCATGCAGACCGATCCGAGAATATTAGTTGCCAAAACCTCCGCCATGCGTATGCAAATTTGGCTGGAGCCGTTGCCGTGGTCGATACCCGCAAACACGACAGCCCGCGGAGGTTCTTTTGCGCACTGCAAGAAGACACGCTGTACAAGCCTCAAAGATTCTTCCTGTGCCAACTGGCCTAGATCGCGGCTCGCCCCGCCCTGGTGTCCATTCCCATTGACCCTGCCAACCGGCAACGCAGGGGTTACCTCGTGAAAGGGTTTAACCTCAGGGCCCTCTGGCACTCGCTGCATTAACTCAAAGTTCTTGCTCACTATTTTCCTACCTCAGTGGATAATGACTTAGAAAACCCGGCCAGCCAGGCGTTGCACATCTCCTCCGACTATTCTTGCCAAAAAATATGCGAATGTTCTGATCCGACTGAGTGCGGTCTGGATTCACGCCGACCAGTTGTTCTCTCAGGCTGTATTGGTCCAGAAATATTCCGCGCATCCCAAGCTGCCTAAGCTGCTCGATTCGGAACCGACACGACCACTGGAACCTTCAGAATCTCAATCACTTCTGCTGGGGTTCGGAATGATGGATCGAGATACTCCGCTACGAATCCAGCTATCACGCTCAGACAGACAGCCAGTAGAAACCCAATCAAGAAGATGACAAGCGGTTTGAACGCGGGCAAAGACGGGATTGATGGCGGCACCGCAATTGCCACATTTGCAATTCGTTTCTCGTCCAAAGCATCGGACGTGCGCTCCTGTTCCCGCTTGTCCTGGTAGAGTAAATAGTTGGCTTCGTTCACCTTCACATCACGAATCAGGTCCGCCTGTTTCAGGGCCTTCTGATCCAAATCCACCATTCGCAACTGCATACTCTGTATGCCTTGCTCGACGGCCGCAGCAGTCGCTTTCTCGGAAGCAAGGTCAGCCCGTGTCTTGGCGACATCTTCTCGCAACAACTCGAAAGTAGGATCACGATCGGTGCTTTGGTTCACGTTTCTCGTCTTTTCCGCATCCGCGATCGCGGTTTGGATTTCCGTAATCTCTTGGTCAGCTTCTTGAACCAGAGGATAGCCGGGGTCGTACTTTAGCGCGAGTTGCGTGCGCTTGAGCTGCGCAGTGAGTAGATCGGTCTTCAGCTGTTGCAAGAGCACGTCTGCGGAGCTAGATACTTGTACGGTCGGTGATCTTGCCGGCGTCGTCGATATTTGCAGTTCATCCTCTTTTATGCGCTGTTCGTCTGCAGTAATGGCCTGTTTAGCTTGTTGAAGACCTGCGATGGAATTTGCTAATGCTTGGGCCATATCGGTGCGCACTTGGTCAGGAGCGGCAACTTTTTGCTCCGGGCCAAAACTGGCAAGGCGCACTTCCGAAACCGCGAGTGCCTTCCGGTACTCCTCTGCTTCCTTGGCGAAAAAGTCATAGGAACCCTTCGGCCTGTGAACGTTGATATGCTTCTCTAAGTAACCACCTGCCAATGAGTTCAACACACCGTAGGCGAGCCGCGGATCCGACGATTTGTAGCTGACTTTGATGACGTTCGCCTTAAGTACAGGAGTGACTTTCAGCCCCTTGGCGAGATGCTCCACCGCTTTTGAAACGTACGCCGCTTCATCGCGTTTCCCAAACAACGAGGCCCAAATAGAGTTCTTTTCTCTTTCCTGGAGGCCATTGGCAACAACAACCTTCTCCAGCAGATCAGCGCTCTGAAGCAACTCGACTTCAGAGTTGATCTCCTCTTCTGTTACCGGCAGCGGTGACTGAGCCACTTGGTTAGTCTGTTCCGTGGTTACCAAAGGGTCGATCCGCTCGCGATCAACAAGAACCTCCATACTCGCCTCGTACAGGTGCGACATGCGCCACGTCATGAAAATTGTGCCAAGCAGAATGCCGAGGAAGGTGAGGATCAATAGTCGTCGACGACGAAATAGCGGTGCCACGATATCCCGCAGCGTCACAACAGAAGATTTCTCATCTTGTGAGTCTCGAAAATTCCTTAGGTTCATGCTATGCCTCCTTCTCTCACTTGGCTTGGTAATTCTTGTGTTTGAATTAGAAGATCGTTGAACTCGGGTTAAAGTAGAGCCCGGTGGTATACGGTACGTATCTCTTGAATTGGGTTATAAATTTCTCCGGAACAAAAATCATATCTCCCGGCTGCAGATGTACATCCTCGTTCACATTTTTCCCATTCAAAAAGTCTTTGAGGTTAAGCTTCTTGACCTCAACCCAATCGGCCGAGGTACGGTGGAAGAGTAAGACTTGCGTCTTGCCGTCACCCGTGAAACCGCCGGCGATGGCAACTCCCTCCGACACAGTGAGATCATTCCGAAGATCATACTGGCCAGGCTTATTGACCGAACCTAAAACGAGAAAGAAAGGCTTTTGGAAATCGGTGAGATTCACATCGACGATAGGATCGTGGAGTATCTTAGAGTATGATTTTTTTATCGCTTCAACAAGTTGAGGAACTGTTAGCCCCTGAACATAGATGCTACCAACGCTCTGCAAAGTGATGTATCCATCTGGCTGAATGGTCGCGGTCTGGTTTAATTCCGGGCTAAGGGCAAATGAGATAACCATGACGTCATCTCGCATGACTCGGTATCGGGGGTATCTCTCGTGCTCGAGCGTCGGTCGATTTTTGTCCACTTGATCTGCCTGTGCCTCACCCATAGCCATAGCCGTCTGACGTGAACCCGAAGCGGATTCTGCCGTTTGCTTCTGTTGAGCGATGGCAGCGGGCGGCGAAGACATGACACAGATTGCCAACCCGAATAGAAAGATTATGAATTTAGACATGTACAGTCCCTCCTTAGGTTCTTTTTGCACCGAAGTTACTGGCAGAGCAGACGAACTTGTGCGGATCAGAGAATTCTTCGATAGTAAGAACCGTGGGTTCTCCCGGCCACCTTGGTGTCTCAGCGATTCTCAATGTTGACGTCCGTTTCGAAATTGCTCACCGCATCTGCCGATCGCAGAATTAAAGTCCAACGGCGCTGCGCAGTATTCAGATGAAAGCTGTTAATTGTCACCTGGAGTCATATCCGGCTGACGATTTATTGTGTCGGCTCGCCGCAACTGTAGAACTCCATTGGCCGTGATCCGCACCGAAGTCTGGAGCCTTCTGCCTTCCTCTAACGAGTTTTCGCCCGCGAAATCCGGTTCGACTTGATAACCACTCAACCGCATAACGATGGATCTTTGGATGAGCTCCACAGAAACGACCAAGCTAGAGTCTCCGTTTATCTTTGTGAGAATCCCTCGCAACCCCTCAAGGCACCCACCGCGAATGCGGACTCGTTGACCAATTTTCAGAAAGGGGTACATCTGGAACGGGATTCGGTGCTCGAGAATCTCTTGCACCGCGGCTATCTCCCCGCCGGGAATTGGCGTTCCAATACCTCGTGCGCCCACGAAGTTGTTCACCCCTTGCGTGCGCAGAACAGCGATGCGCGTTCCCTGTTCGGGCACGATACGCACGAAGACGTAGCTTTGGAACAGAGGTACTTCAACCAAGCGTTTCCGATCACTCCATTGATGCGTGGTGGAACAGAGGGGGAGAAATGTTTTGATGCCCTTCTCCTGAAGCTCGGTCGTAACCCTTTTTTCATGACGAGGCCGTGTCTGAACCGCAAACCAGGATTCCTCGGCCGGCGTAAGGCCGGGGTTGGTCAATGATAGTTCGCTCATACCTCGTTGAAGACTGCTCATGGACGTGGCTCCGCCTTACTAAGTCACAGCTTCTTTTGCTATTGCATGGAGAACCCCGGTGGGCTCGGGATCTCCACCCCTGATTCCTACAACCGGTTGTACAAAAACTCTGGGATCGGAAAGGTGCGTCTATTCAGAACCGCAGCCAAGATCCTGATCTGTGCCGCGCGCAGATCTTCGGTAACCTTAACAGCCGCTCCACGTCGCGTGGAATTGGCTTCCAAAACGAGAACCAGACCATCCGCCAATTGCCCCACAGCGACGCCATCTGAACATGTGTTCATCGGTGGTAAGTCGATGAGCACATAGTCAAATTCTTTTCGTAATTCAGCCGCTCGCTCCTTCATCGTTTCGGAATTCAAGAGATTCGGCGACCCGGCTGCGAGCGAACCGCTTGAGAGCAGCCAGAGATTGTCCGAGCGAACCACTTTCGTGAAATCTCGAATCGGGCCGTTCTTGGACAACGCGTCCGTAAGTCCGAAATGGTTACTGACACCAAATAACTCTGGCAGCGAAGGCGAACGCAGATTAGCGTCCACCAGACAAACACTTCCAATCCTCTGGCTGGCCAGGATCTCCGCAACCTGGGCGCAGATGCAGCTGCATCCATTCCCGGAATCGATCCCTGCGAATGCGACCACTCGAGGGGACTCCTCCCGGCGCAACAGAAAAATGTTTTGCACGAGCTTGGTAGTCTCTTCTCGAGAGACCTCTTCAAAATTAAATGGAATTGCCTTTCTCTTCCCGTTCGCCTTGCCATCGACCTGGGTCGAGACAGGTCGCGATGCTCCCATCGCCGGCGTGCCCAGCCTGATCTGTACATCTTGCATTAACTCAAAGTTTTTACTCATGGCGTCTTAACCTCTCTGCCGAGGGAGGCAGGGATAGACTCGGCTATAGGAAAAGTATTGTGTGTCACGTTTTTGGTACCCGGGAGGCGAATTCTCCGCCCGGCCTTAATGAGGCAGGGATTGGTTAACCACGGATTTAACTCCTGTACTCTTGCCAAGGTCGCCTCGTCATATTTACCAAAGTTCTCGAGCATAATCCGATAGAGATTTTGGTCGCGTTGGACAAGAATGAACCTTGGGCCGGAAGATTGCGGAGTGCTTGCAACAGGTGCGGGAATCACCACATGCTCTTGACTCGGGGCGGCTGGATAACTTGTTGGAGTTGCCCCAGAATCCTTGGCGATCGGAGAAGTCGCCGAAGCAAGTACATTTGCCGTATGCTGCTTTGTCCGGACGAGCAGCCCGCTTACCGCTGCAACCACCAATGCCGAGGCCAGCGCGAACCGCATTGACCAGCTTCGCAGCGGCGACCGAGATGTCTCATGGGAAAGTATTGCCGTCTCTGGTTCCTTCCGTTCCTCGGACTTCGAGGCGCCAACCGGCTCGGCAAACATAGGACGCAAATCGAGATCGCCGTGCACTTCCTGGATCACGTCTGTATCGATGGTCTTCTGTTTATTGACACAGCCCAGCGACATAGCGTTAAAGCAAACATTATTAATGTTGCGAGGAATTCCCTCTGCATATTTTGCGATCATCGCCAGCGCTTGTTTCGTAAACAGGGACCTCTTGAAATCATAACCAGCCACACGCAAGCGATGGTCGATGTAAAGCTGCGTTTCCTCCGTGGTAAAGGGCTTCAAACGCGCGATGATCGAAATACGTTGCCTCAGCTGAATCAAGCCCGGAGAGGCCAGCTTCTCCGCGAGCTGCGGTTGTCCGGCAAGGATAAAGTGCATCAGCTTTTTTCGTGGTGTCTCGAAATTCGTGAGCATACGCACCACTTCAAGAACAGGCTCATCCAGGTTCTGCGCCTCATCAATGACAACAACCAGCTGTTTCCCGCGGCTAGCTTCGCTCAACAAACATTTGTTGAGCTTTCGCTGCAAATGCGTGATATCGCCGCTGTCCTCCTCGATACCTAGATCTTCGAGCAAACTGCGCAGCAAACCCTGTGGGCTGCATTGTGATTGGAAAAGGAATGCAGTCTTGGCCTGACCCTGCACTTTGTTCAATAAGTCGAAAAGGACGGTCGTCTTACCCATCCCCGGCTTAGCAATCAGAGCCGTGAAGCCTCGGCCCGCGTTCACGCCGTAGACCACCGAAGCAAGCGCTTCCCGATGCGTCGGACTAAGAAACAAGTAGCGTGGGTCCGGCGTTACGCCGAACGGCTGCTCTGCCAGATTGTAGTAGTCTAAAACCATCCTACCAGTCCACTAACCTCCCGATGCTGAAACATCAAGCCTCTCCATAAATTGCGCAGAAACCCAGAACAACGAACCCATGTAAATCTCTACCAAACTCGAGGCGCCCCGGAACCGCCCCACAAAATCCCGTCGACCTATCGAACAGCTGAAGCTGCCCCACCACCGAACTCAGCATAATGTGCTAACGCATTGGCTCGACTTCGGCGGCTGTCGTTGATATTTGCTTCAAAGGTGCGTGCCCAATACGATGACTGTTCCATATTGCACACTTTCATAAACAAAAGAGTGCAGGCTGTAGTGCTCCCCGGGGAAACTAGCCTACCGAGTTCGATAGCCGACAAAATGGATTGCAGCACCCCAGTCATCAAGCTCTCCCCATCGAGAGACTTAGTCGTACGCAGCATGCCGTTGCTTGTTACCGAGAATTCCTCACTCTTTGTCGTCGGCACTCGAGACACCGAATGCGTTTCTTGTCCTGCTATCGAACAGCAAGGTGAAATCCTGGCTGACGGCTGCGAAGCCCTCGGCGGCGGCAGAATGTTCAACGCGGATCACTTTTGCCTCCGTTTTAATTTGCACGGTCCTTATGCCGCTGCGATGAACCGGTGCAAGAAAGATCTCGAGTACAAGTACGGCTCCCACCGGCGGACATGTCCGTGTGAATATGAACGCGCCCGCCACACTGATGTCGCGGGTCACTCCTTCCGCTGACAAGCGATTCCGCTGCGGACCCTCCCAAGAGAAGACCGCGGCGGCGGAGAGTCGATAGCGGACACGGTTCCTAAGTTCCATTGTGGCGGGCTGGGGGTTCAATCCTTCCCTCCGCCCGAAGCGGAGCGCGTGGTGACTTCGCTTCGGTGCTCATCGTGAAATCTACTAGGCCGACCGCTAAGGCACAAGAAGTGGAATGTCACCTTCCGTTTCAGCTCTTCTTGGAGATCGTGACCTATGACTTTTGGTGAAAACGGTGTCAAATTGCTGCCTCGTACAATTGGAACGCCGGAGGGGATAGGGACAAAAGCCCCCATAGGATGGGGTTGCCCCACCAATTCTCTACATCGTTTTGGCGGTTTATGGGATTTCTGCCTTGGATTAAAGGGGAGGTCGAACACTCGCGGATTGAAAAAACATACAACTGAGTTATTTAAGCCTTTGAGAGAGCGCTTTCAAAGTCCTGGATATACCAATACTTAAAGCAAACACTCACATGATTGAGGTTGAGTCGAAGGCAATTTGTCAGTCTTTCGCCGGGCCTCCACGGATTGCAGGCGCCTCACTCAAGGTCAATTGACCATATTTGGGTACAGCTCGTAAACCTTGATATCTACTCCCAATGTACCTGAAGACTTGTAGACGATGCGGAGATCTGTTACTATTCATTCTTAATAAGATGGGTACGCCCAGTACCTTCCACAGGTAACAAATTAATGTTGTTATGCTACTTTTTTCATTTGCAGTTTATATGTTTGTGCATGCAAACTTAGCACCCTCAGCCTGAACAGTAAGGAGAGACTTTATGGGTGGACACCCGCAGATGCCCCCCGGTTCTATTCGTGTCGCCGTAGCTGATGCTACTCGCATGAACAGTCAGTTGACTGTGGGCGCTCTAAAACGCTGCCACAGCAACTTCGACGTGCAGGCGTTAACGAGCAACTCGATAATCGCATTTAGCGAACTGCAGGATTATCGACCAGATGTCGCCGTCATCAGCGCACGTCTTGAAGACGGCCCCCTCACCGGATTTAAAATTTTGCAGCAGTTGCGTGCATCCGAATTTAAAACCCCTACGGTGCTGCTGTTAGATTGCACAGAACGCGATCTCGTGGTGGACGCGTTTCGAGGTGGCGCGCGCGGCGTGTTCTGCCGCGGCTATGCGTTCAACACATTGCCGAAGTGCATTCGCAGGGTGCACGAGGGACAGATTTGGGTCAGCAACGTCGAGTTGGAATTCCTTCTCGAATTAGTACTCACTCTGAGGCCTTTGAAGATTCAGCACGCCGGCGGCATGGCTAGGCTGGCGCCACGCGAACGCGATGTCGTGCGCCTGGTTGCTGAGGGCATGCGAAACCAAGAAATCGCTCTTCAACTAAACCTGACGGAACACACGGTTCGGAATTATCTGATACGCATCTTCGACAAACTGGGCATATCGAGCCGTGTGGAATTAGTTCTCTATGCCTTTAGCGGTGTTGAGGAGACGGGAGCGTTATCAGTTTCGGCCTGACACAAAATTCCAGCGGACCGCCAGATATTCAGAAAACCTCTGAACAGGCCGTCGCTGCTGTTAACCGTCCGCACATCCGCACCATTCTTTAGGTTGAGGAATCCGGCCACCGCACTGTCTCGTTGCTCAGCGCGTCTGCGCCTTGGCCAGTGCGTATTTGCCCTCCCAGCTACATTCAATCTCGGTCTCCGATTTCATCACCGTCCTGAACTTGCCACTGCCGGTGACGCCGCGGTACTCACCATCGCCGCCCGCGAATTTGTAGGTGCCTTCAACGACTATCCCGCCACCTACAACGCTGGCTTTGCCCTCAAAAGTTCCCCAGTCGCGGGCCTTATCACCATGGACGTTGTTGTAATAGCCGTGCTGCGAGCCTTTGCCGTCGAGCAAGTCGGTCACGCCCCAGTAGGTGATTTTCGAGTTGTTCCACAGCGGATCGGCCGATTCCTGTGTACCGCTGACCTCGGCGATGCTCATCTCGTGGTTGTGTTGATCCGCAAGGGGCATTGCGGAGTGCTTTGTGATTTTCCCGGAGAAAGTTCCTGTGATGGAAGGCATGGTGCATGTGTCCCTTCTCTTCTCTGCGCAACTATTTCGCGAATTGCGCGAATAGTGATCCCCGGCTCCGCTCATGTCAAGCGAACAAATCGGCCGACTCTGCGCCGCGCTAGAGGTCATGCGCTGGTTGGAGACAGCGTAAGAAATCAGGACCTTGCACTCACACTCAACCTGAGCGAACACGCCGTACGGAACTACCTGATACGCATTTTCGACAAGCTGGGCATATCGAGCCGCGTGGAATTGGTGCTCTATGCCTTCAGCGGCGGTGAAGAAATGGTGCGCCTGCAGCTCCGAAAGCGTTTTACGCTTCGTCATAACGCAAACTAACCATGACATGGTGCAATGACGGACGTGAAGTTTTCGGATTCAACTACCCTGAAAGCGATTCAATCGAATCTTGGCAAGATGATTTCCACAAGGGTGTGCAATTTTGAACAGCGCACACTTTCGACAATTCCTAAGATGCGAACCCGACGGCGGGACAGAGCGATATTGACCGGTCTGGGCGGGTCGGGCGATATCTGTCATCTCGCCGTCCATTTCATCCACAGCCGGGCAAACTGCCTTATTTTACGGCCCAACCATTGACTCGGTTGCTTTTATGGCAACCGATGGGAAGAGACCGCAGATGCCCCACGGTTTTATTCGTGTCGCCGTCGCTGATGCAACTTTGATGAACAGTCAGTTGACTGTTGGTGCGCTAAAACGCTGCCACAGTAGCTTCGACGTGCAGACGTTGACGAGCAACTCGATAGTCGCGTTTAGCGAACTGCAGGATTATCGACCGGATGTTGCCGTCATCAGCGCACGTCTTGAAGACGGCCCCCTCACCGGATTTAAACTTTTGCATCAGTTGCGCGCATCCGAATCAAAAACCCCCACGGTCATGCTGTTAGATTGTACCGAACGCGATCTCGTGGTCGACGCGTTTCGAGGTGGCGCGCGTGGCGTGTTCTGCCGCGGCTATGCGTTCAATACATTGCCGAAGTGTATTCGCAGAGTACACGAAGGCCAGATATGGGTCAGCAATATTGAGCTGGAGTTTCTTCTCGAATTAGTACTCACTCTGAGGCCTTTGAAGATTCAGCACGCCGGCGGCATGGCTCGGCTGACACCGCGCGAACGAGATGTCGTGCGCCTGGTTGCTGAGGGCATGCGAAACCAAGAAATCGCTTTTCAACTAAACCTGAAGGAACACACAGTTCGGAATTATCTGATTCGCATTTTCGATAAACTGGGCATATCGAGCCGTGTGGAATTGGTGCTCTATGCGTTCAGCGGGACGGAGGGGAACGTTACTTCAGAGAACTCGAAAACATTCTCCGCGTCAGCGTGAACGAAGATACTAAGGCTCGACGATTCAGTGTCTGTCTGAGTTCGGAGTATTCGACCAGTCAAGTCATGGGCTATTGGGCTCTACCATGGGGGTCTCGATTGACTTCTCCCGCCCAGCTGCGTGCAATCGAACTGCTCGCGTCATTCATTGTCGATTCGGGCGGAGGCGCGATCATCTGCGTCCGTTGGCCACCCGACGGCGGTGAAGCGCTAGTCATCTTCTCGGACAAGAAAGTGCCTGCGGGACCCGAATGCGCCGTGCCGCTGCTTGGTCTCCGTGAAGAGACCGTACGCAACGAGCTAGAATTGAATCGACGTGGGGAAGCAAGACTTTCGGATGAGCAGACATAGTTGACGCGCGACGAATAGGATGCCGGCCTCTATGCCTTCAGCGGGGTCGCAGGGGACGGGGTGCCATGGGGAGTGAGCTTCAAGGTCCACGCCGGGGCGCTGCGGCGTTTACCGAAGCGGCTAATGCGCGAGGACATTGGAATATCAATTTGGGAGTCGACCATCAGCATTGGTAACCGGACATACCCAGGGACCCTCCATGTGTTCGGCGTAGCGCCAGCAGTAAACCCCTAAAGTAGATGCCGGTAAGATATTGATCTTGCTAGGACACGCGGGTGGCCGTGTCTGGGGTGGTAAGGGGTGGCACGCACGCACGTGTCGGTGGCACGCACGCACGTTGTGTCGAGGGCAGGAGAGGAGTACCATGCGCGATTAACACGACCTGCGAATGGGCATAAAGTCGCGAAGAAGCGCAATAAATTGAATTCCCTCATCACCGAAAGCCTGTCCGAGCGTTCGCGCCAGCGTAAGCTTCAGGCGCTCGGGATTTTCTGCGGTTTCTCTGCCGCACTGTGGCTCGCGGCGGCTGAGGCGCCGACAAAATTGGTAGCCGTTGCCGTCTCTCCCTTCGTGATTTCCTTCATGATGGTGCTTGGAGCCTTCGTTTCGCGGTGGAGCTTGCCAGCATTGATCCGCGGAACTTCAGACATCGGTGCCGACCTGCGGCAGGTGCCCCACCTGGTCGTCTGGGGAGTGTTGGCGGGGTGCCTTTGGGCGGTTGGGAATACCTTAACTATTTTAGCGATAAGAGATATCGGCCTCAGCATTGCTTTCCCCTTGTGGAACTCTAACAGCCTGGTCGGCATTCTATGGGGCATTCTGCTCTTCAAGGAATTGCACCGGGCGGGCTGGCTCCGTTGGGTTGGAGTTGTCGGAGGAGCGTTGGTACTTTTCGGAGGAGCAATATTGTTATCTTTGGCTTCCACGTCTCAAGCCGCTCACGGGCACGCAATGCGCGGGGTGGTGGCCGCAATAGGAGCCGGCATCGTGCTCGGTTCGATGTATATTCCCTATCGAAAGGCATACATCACTGGCATGAACCCGCTCACCTTTATTACCATCTTCACGGTTGGTGAGTTGGCGACAATGACCGTACTGGCCGTCAGTTTCTCGGGCGGGTCAAAGGCTTTCTGGCACGAGCTCGTCGAGAGTCGGGGAGTGCTTTTCTGGCCGCTGCTGGGTGGATTCATGTGGGTGGTGGGCGACTTATTTCAGAACTACGCCGCCAAATACGTAGGAATCAGCCGCGGCATTCCTTTGTCAAACACCAATCAGCTCTGGGGATTGCTTTGGGGAATCCTGGTTTTCGGTGAATTGCACGGTCTGGCGCGTGGCGTGTATGCGCAGGTGATAGGAGGGTCGCTATTGATGGCCGCCGGCGCAGTCGCGATTGCATTCTCGTCCGCCACGGAGGGAGAGTACTCGAGTTGGAAAGAAGCGGCCCAGCGGGAGAGCGATCTTTACAACATCGAGCCCGCCTACGTAGCGGCGCGTATGGAGGGCAAGGAAACTAACGCGAAGAGCCATGCGCGCACCTTGATCGATTGGCTCCTAATCGGAGGGGCCACCGTAGTATTCGCTGCTTTTGGTCTCGTGGCCAGCATTCCCGAAATGGAAATCCACTGGGGCTGGCTCGCCGCGCTCACGTCAGCGATGCTGCTGGTCTTGGTGGCCGGAGGAGTTGCTCTTTGGCGTATCACACGGTTCAATTAGGTGCGCTCTTCGCCAGACGGAAAGGGGAATCAATCCTCTTCCAGATCTCGACGCTTTCGACGGCGCCTTGCCGAGCGCGACTCAGTTGTTCGAGTGTGGGATCACCGTATGCTACCTGCAGCTGCCACATTTCATCTGCGTCATTCTCAAACTCTCGAAGCAGCTTTTGGAGCCAAGTGTGGCTGATCCCGAGCTGTCGAGCCCAGTCTCGGCCGGTAAGACGAAGTCAGCTGCCAAGCAAGAAGCGGCTGGCAAGCTTATTAGAAGTAGGGCTCTATACGGCTTCACTTGGTTCGGCTGGCGATACCGCAATAGCGTGCGCAGATCGCGTTGCTCGATCGAGGGCATCCAGATTGCGGGAAAGCGATTTTCCGCAATCGGACGCACCACCCGAGGTAGCAGCACATTAATTTTCCAAGACTGTGCGAAACGGGACTGCCATGCTCCATGCGAAGTACCAGCATTGGGATCTGAAACGATAAGGGTCGAAAGGATCGGCCAAGACGAGTCGATGAGATGGAGAAAAAATGACAAGGCATAAGCCAAAGGTTCTATTCCTCTCGACTGGCAACGCCACGAGAAGTTTGATCGCCGAGGGTTTTCTACGAAGCCTGACAGGGGACCGATTTGATGTCGTGAGTGTGGGGGTCGAACGCAGCGCCTCGAGTCCCATGGCAAGTGAAGTGATGAAGGAAGCAGGAATCGACATCTCGGCCCAGAAGACGAAGAGCGTCGCGCAATCATTGAAAGAACCGTTCGGCCATGTGATCACCATCTGTGACACGACTAAGGAGCGGAGCCCGATATTCCCCTTTGCGCTGGGCGTTCTGCACTGGAATATCGCAGATCCAAATACCGAAGGTGGCTTGCTCGATCAGAAAAAGGAAGTGTTTCGCCGTGTCCGAGACGAGATCCAGGACAAGGTCAAACAATTCGTGGCCGATACCGCACAAATCAAAGCGAGTGAACTCTCCATCGCGTAAGTAATACAGACCCTAGAGGCACACCCCAGGTGCAATAAGGAGCATCGCTTGCCTTCTAACTCAGCGTCACCTGCCGGTAACGAAATTGACTCAGTGCCGTCCAGGAGTGTTCCCGCTAAAATGCGGAACGCAGATCAGTCCCAGCTCGAGGAACTGATTCAGAACCTGAATCTTCTTCTTTCTGGAATGGCTGAGCTGGAAACTTCCGGCTTAATCGGGGCCGCAGAAGTGCATCTCGATCATCGAGCAAGCGCCAGGAATCTCTTAGATTCCCTCGCGCTTCGCAGGTACGACATACGCCCATTGCAGTCAAAACTTGCGCGTCTGGGATTCTCATCGCTGGGTAGAATCGAGCCGCATGTCGTCAGTTCTTTGCACGCTGTACTATCAGAGACTCGCCGAGGTGCAGGAAGAAATCCTTTGGGTTTGTGAGGCGGTGCATATGCCGGTGATCTGGGCGACCCAGGTGCTCGAATCCCTCGCTAAAAATGGCATTCCGTCGCGCGCGGAGATCACCGATGCAGCGATGGGTGAGCGCGCGGAGTGTGTCATGCTCAACAAAGGACCCTATATAGTTACTGCCGTTCGTATCCTCGGCGATATTTTGCGGCGCATGCAGCCTCACCACGAGAAGAAGAATTCGCTGTTGCGAAAACTGCACCTGGCCGTTGCTTTTCACGCTGGCGCATGAACGTTCGTTTGAAACTCCTGCCGCAAAGACGGCACAGGGAGCGTATGACTTGACCAGGGACGCGGCAGGAACTTCGCTCAACGACGCTGAAACGGCAGGGTCTAATCCCCCGGGGCCGCCGTCTCCGCCGAACCCGATGCCGATTCGCACGAACGGGAAAAACCAACATATTCAAGTTTCGCCCGCAGTCCTCGCTGCCGCACGGAAGGACAACGAAGGGCTACTCCGAGACTTGCGAACGTCTCTGAGTGGCCTAACCCAAGCGGAGGCCGAAGAACGGGCGCGGACGACCGGTCCGAATGAGGTGGCACAAGAGCGGAAGCAAGGCTGGCTCATCAGCATTCTGAAAATCATTCGAAACCCATTGGTTATCTTGCTGACGACGCTTTCGGCAATTTCTTACCTCACGGGCGACGCGCGCGCCGGTTCGGTGATGGCGGCGATGGTGGCGTTGAGTGTCGGAATCCGCTTCTGGCAGGAAACCCGTGCGGACTCCGCTGCACAGAAGTTAAAGGCGATGATCCACGTGACCGCAACGGTCGTTCGGGACGGTGCGGCGAAGGAGCTGCCACTCCGGGACTTGGTGCCCGGTGACATCATCAAACTGGCTGCCGGCGATATGATTCCAGGCGACGCGAGGCTGCTGAGTTCGAAAGACCTCTTCGTGAGCCAAGGCAGCCTCACGGGTGAGTCGCTGCCGGTCGAGAAGTTCCACGAGCCGGAAACGAAGCTAGAGAGCTCGCCGACCGAACTGAAGAACACCTGTTTCATGGGGACCAGCGTCGAGAGCGGCACCGCGACGGCAGCCGTGGTCACGACGGGCGTACAAACCTACCTTGGCAGTATGGCGCACTCGATCACTGGGGAACGAGTGCAAACCAGCTTCGACCAGGGTCTCAACCGGTTTACATGGCTGATGATGCAGTTTATGGCTGTGATGGTACCGCTGGTTTTTTTCATCAACGGTTTCACCAAACACGATTGGAAGGGAGCCTTCTTCTTCGCATTGGCTGTGGCAGTGGGCCTCACTCCCGAGATGCTGCCCATGATCGTCTCCGTCTGCCTCTCCAATGGTGCGCTGGCCATGAGCCGCAAGAAAGTAATCGTCAAGCGTATTAACGCCATTCAGAACTTCGGGGCCATGGACATATTATGTACCGACAAGACAGGCACGCTCACCGAAGACCGGGTTGTCCTCATGCGGCATTGCAATGTAGCTGGGCGTGAAACCGATGATGTGTTGCTAGACGGATACCTGATCAGTTATTTCCAGACGGGCCTCAAAAACCTCCTTGACCGGGCTATCCTGGATAGTACCGACTTCCACGGAAAGACGGTTGTCGAGAAGTATAAAAAACTGGATGAGATCCCGTTTGACTTCACTCGGCGCATGATGTCGGTGCTGGTAGAGAATCCCGAAGGTAAGGCGATCCTCCTAACCAAGGGGGCTCCCGAAGAAGTATTCCTCCATTGCTCGCATTTTGAGCTCGACGGCAAGTTGTCCGAAATGCACCCGGAGCTCATGGTCGGGCTGGAGCAAGAATATGACAGTCTGAGCAACGACGGCTTCCGGGTATTGGCAGTGGCAACAAAGGAGCTCCCAGGAAAGCAAATTTGCGCGAAGGAGGACGAGTGCGAACTTGTACTCAGAGGGTACGTTGCGTTTCTGGACCCGCCCAAGGGTACCGCTGCCCAGGCCCTGGCAGCCCTGCACAAAAATGGCGTGGTCGTAAAGATTCTCACCGGGGATAATCACCTGATTAGCCGCAAAGTGTGTAAGGACGTTGGCCTGTCAGCCGACCCCATGCTGCTAGGCGGCGACGTGGAGAAAATGTCCGACGCGGAACTGGCCGAGGCGGCAGAAAAAGCGGCCCTGTTTGCCCGCCTCTCTCCCGCACACAAAGAAAGGGTAATCCGTATCCTGCGGGGAAAGGGGCACGTCGTCGGTTTCATGGGCGACGGAATCAACGACGCTCCAGCCTTGCGAGCGGCGGACGTCGGCATCTCTGTGGACACTGCCACGGACATCGCCAAGGAGTCGGCGGATTTGATCTTGCTTGAAAAGGATCTCATGGTGCTGGATGGGGGCGTTATCGAAGGCCGTAAGGTCTTCGCGAACATCGTTAAGTACATTCGGATGGGAGCGAGTTCCAACTTTGGGAATATGTTCAGCGTGCTTGGAGCGAGTGCTTTTCTCCCGTTCCTCCCCATGGCACCGATTCAGGTTTTGACGAACAACCTGCTATACGACTTCTCGCAAGTGCCGATTCCTGGGGACGCTGTGGACGAAGAGCAAGTCGCTCGGCCGCGGCCGTGGAACATCGGGGAGATCAAGCGGTTCATTCTCTTCATCGGTCCCATCAGCTCGATTTTCGACTACACGACTTTCTTCGTCATGCTCTGGATTTTCAAATGCTGGGATCCGTCCCGGGCGCCGCTATTTCAGACCGGGTGGTTCGTCGAGTCATTGATGACGCAGACGCTCATCATTCACGTCATTCGTACGAATAAGATTCCTTTCCTGCAGAGCAGAGCGAGTTGGACGCTTACGGCCACAACATTGGCAATCATGGCTTTTGGAATGTGGCTGCCGTATTCCCCACTGGCCTCTGCGCTGGGTTTTACGCACCTCCCGCGAATGTATTGGCCAATTCTTATGTTCACCCTCTTGAGCTATGTCGGCCTGACGCAAATCATTAAGGTATGGCTGTTGCGGAAGCAATGGATTTAAAAGCGATTGGGGATGGTATGTACAACGGCTACGTTCTAGTCGTGCCGTTCGAGGTTAGCGAAGAAAATGTTCGAAAGTATTTCGTCGCCACGCTTGGCATGCGTCGGCAGCAGCGGGCCACGAAGCCGGCGTCCTTGGGGATCTGTGTTTGCTGCAGCGATGGGCAGCTAGAGGCAATTTAGACTTTGACAAAACTTTGGATGAGGCTTGGGGGCCCGCACAGTCTTTCCTCGAAGAAAACGTCAACCTTATCTCGAGAGTCGCGAGGAAGCTCTACGAGCGTAAAACGCAATTGGTTTGTTAAAAGAACACGGCTACACGGTGCCAGAGCCGAACATGCTGTTCAAGGCAGCTTAGTTAACCTAAAGAAAATCAAATTTCTAAAGGGGCGTGCCCCTCGGAGTACTGACGAACCCGAAATATCCCGCGTGCGAGCTGCAGATCGCGCGAGCTGCTAAGTTCTAATTCAATTGTCACTTGACGCACTCAAAACGTTTCGTTATTGTGCTCGCATTTTCATCACCTGCCCATCGGCAACGACTGGGCGGCACGCAGGCAGCATGTGACAGATGATCAGAAAATTCCACTGCGTGGAAGGGAGAAAGATGCTGAGAAGGGTGAATTTCGTTGTTGTAGCACTTTGCCTTGTTTTCTTGGGGGCGGCCACTGCGAGCGCACAGGACCAGGACCATCCGGAATGCTATACGCCCGCGAGCCTTCAAGGTCCGTACGCGATCATCGGCCACTACGGCGCCCATTTGGCACTCGCACTGGCTGAAGGGCAATTTGACGGAAAGGGAAATTTCAAATCAACCTTTATCGTCAACGAACCCGATCCCACGTCGACAACTGGAGCGCG